>Ga0070693_100000205_pt1 | contig 27490 bp, 20 predicted proteins | sample KBSK1103metaG_FD_65472 | JGI IMG/M metagenome (GOLD analysis project Ga0070693, IMG submission 65472) | Corn, switchgrass and miscanthus rhizosphere microbial communities from Kellogg Biological Station, Michigan, USA - KBS K1-10-3 metaG | ecosystem: Host-associated > Plants > Roots >...
ATTTAGCCGCGATTCCCGCTCTCGACTTGCGCGCACCCGATGCGGGAACGCTGGCGAATCCGTATTCCTAGGCAGGCTAACGCATCGGGGGCGGAGCATCTGTATAAATAAGAACACTATTACTATTGTTCGTATTGGTACAGACAGGCGATGCGTGGGCTAATAGACTTGCTTGGTTATCGGCCCCATTCGCAGGAGAAACAGCAGGTATGAATATGTGGCAGAGAAATTGTCCAGTTTGCCGGAAATTGTTGGAAAAGAAACTTCCCACCGAGACAGTACCCTGCTCTTGCGGCAAGTATGTGTGGAAGGGCTAGCTTTGCCCAGTTGTGATTCCACCCGCTACGAATACCCCGCGGGCTGCCGCCTGAACTAGCTCGCGGTAATCTTGAGCGTCACGAACGGTTTCCATCGCCTTTCTACTTTTATATCTTGACACCCGCAATCATCAGAGATACATCTCTCACCGCATGACCACCACCTTCGTTTTGTTTCTCGCCTTCGCGATCGGGGTCGTCTCCGGGATGCGCTCCCTGACCGCTCCCGCGGTCGCGGCTTGGGCCGCGCATCGGAACTGGCTCAACCTTGCCGGCTCTCGCCTCGCTTTCATGGGGTCAATCGCCGCGGCGGCCATCTTCACAGTGCTGGCGATTATCGAGCTCATTGCAGACAAGCTCCCTTCAACGCCGAGTCGCACCAAGCCCGTGGGCCTGATCGCCCGCATCGTCCTCGGCGCTCTCTCTGGCGCTTGCGTCGTTGTTTCGGCCGGACAGTCTCTCGTCTATGGCGCCGTCCTTGGCGCTGCTGGAGGCATTGCAGGAGCCTTTGCAGGCCATCAATGGCGCACGGGCCTCGTCAATGCGCTCAAGGTTCCCGATTTCGTCATCGCACTCCTCGAGGACGCCGTTGCGATCGGCATCGGACTATTTATCGTTACCCGGCACTAAGTCTGGAACTGCTCGCAATCCCTAGCCTTCCCGGCGTTCCGACTCCTTGCGTTTCACAGCCAGCGCGATATTGTCGTTTCTGAATAGCACGAATCACGCGAAACGCTTCGTGCCTCCCATCATCAGCGGGCGTAGCATCTCAGAAGACGGAGGGCATACATGAGTGCACCCAATCACTATCAGGCCATTGTCATTGGCTCCGGACAGGCGGGGACGCCGCTTTGCCAGGCTTTGGCTAAAGCCGGCGTCCACACCGCTCTCGTGGAACGCGCGCACGTCGGCGGCACTTGCATCAACGAGGGTTGCACTCCCACTAAAACAATGGTCGCAAGCGGCCGCGTTGCCTATCTCGCGCGCAGGGGCGCTGATTACGGCATCCACACCGGCAGCATTGCCGTTGATATGCACCGCGTCCGCGAGCGCAAGCGCGATATTGTCGCGAGTTTCCGCGACGGCAGCCAGGCCCGCATCGAAAAAACTCCTGGTCTCGATCTCCTCTTTGGAGAAGCCTCATTCACTGGCCCGCGCTCTATTCAAGTCCTCCTTCCAGACGGCTCCCAGCGCACTCTCACCTCCGATAAATTTTTCATCAACGCCGGATGCCGCCCCTCCGTTCCGTCTCTCCCGGGTCTGCAAGATATTCCGTATCTCAACAGCACTTCCATCATGGAACTCGATGCGGTCCCCGATCGGCTCCTCGTTATCGGCGGCGGTTACATCGGCCTTGAGTTCGGCCAGCTCTTCCGCCGTTTTGGGAGCCACGTTACCATCCTTCAGCAGGCTTCCCAATTGCTCCGCGGTGAGGATTCCGATGTCGCCGCCGAAATCCTGAACATCCTGCAGCAGGACGGAATCGAAGTTTTTCTGAACGCTAACGTGAAGCGCCTCGCCAAGGAAGGCCCGCAAATCAAACTAGCCGTCGCCGTTTCCGGCGAAGAACGCACGTTTAGCGGCTCTCATTTGCTGGTTGCTACCGGACGCGTCCCCAACTCAGATACTCTCAACGTATCCGCCGCAGGCATTGCCACGGACACCCGCGGCTTCCTTCAGGTCAATGCAAAACTCGAAACGAATGTCGCTGGAATCTTCGCCCTTGGAGATATCAAGGGCGGCCCTGCGTTCACGCACATTTCTTACGATGATTTCCGCATCATCCGCGCAAATCTGATCGAAAACGGCAAAGCCAGCACCGAAGGCCGCCTCGTTCCGTACACCGTTTTTATCGATCCCCAACTCGGCCGCGTCGGGCTGACTGAGACGGAAGCGCGCGCAAAAAATCTCAAGATTCGTGTCGCCAGGATGCCCATGTCGCGCGTAGCCCGGGCTCTGGAAGTCGATGAATCCCGCGGCTTCATGAAAGCCATCGTCGATGCCGACAGCGGACAAATCCTCGGCGCCGCCGTTCTCGGTCTCGATGGAGGTGAAGTGATGTCCATGCTACAACTAGCCATGATGGGCAAATTGCCTTACACCGTTCTTCACAACGCAGTCTTCTCTCATCCCAATCTTTCCGAGTCCCTCAACAATCTTTTCAACGATTCCAACTTCGTTTCCTAAAGCCATTGGCAACGCGCAGTCATCGCTGACAGGTTCCTAGCTGGCCACGCGTTCCAGTTCCTTGCGATTCCACTTCCCGAGGTCCGCTCCCGCGCCGTAGGTGCTTTGCAAGAAGGCGAGAAGCGTTTCTCTCGGCGAAGGAGACCGCCGCACGTCGTCGTACATCAAAATAAATTCCTTCATTTGCGGATGATAAAATGCTTGCGTGGGTCTCACCGGACTCTGCGCAAACCCCGCTGGTTCGGGCGCCGCGTATGTATAGAACGCCGCCCCTTTGATGTCGCCGCCGCCCGGCCAAAACCCCGCGCTGATGACCTCGTGCGAATACGCTTCACGTGTTATAGAGTCCGCTCCCTCCCGCTCCGGCGCGCGTCTCCCCGAGAATCGCGTCACGGCCAGATCGAAGCTTCCCCAGAAAAAATGCACCGGACTCGCTTTTCCGATGAACCCGGCGCGGAACTCGGTGAAGACCGCGTCGCAGCACGCAAGAATTCGCCAGAATCGATTCGCATATTCGGAATCGTACGAGGCATGTTTTGTGTCCCGATCGAAAGGAATCGGGTCAGGAATCTCTACCGGCTTCTTCCATATCTTCACCGCAATCCCCAGCGAGGCCAAAGCCGCCATGAACTCACGGTAAAAATCGGCTACGCTGCGCGGCGCCAAGGACATCGAGAGGATCGAGTCGCTGCTGGTTCGAATCACGAGCTGGTGATGTATGAAATCGAACTGAACCTCGAAATTTCCTCCGCGGCACGGAATGGCCGACGTCGTCAGCCCGAATGGATTCACGTAGAGCGGCACGCCCCACCAATGATTAATGTTCGGCGTCAGCGCCAGCCGCACCTTGCCCACAATTTGCGTCCACATGTGCAGCGTGCTGTAAGTCTCCTGCCAGGCTTCCAGAGGAAGCTCAGGCCACATCTCTTGCTCGGCGCGAGCCGGGCTTGCGTTCATGGATCCTCCACAGCGAAGAACGTTCGCAAATTCAGCAAAACCAAATGGCTGCAAATTCGGCCGTTACGCTTCCGGCCGGTTCGACGACCACAAGGATTATAAGCCCCCGAATCGCCCCCGTTCACTCCGCACAGAAAAACTCTCGCTGCGGTTGCACGGCTACTCCTGGCCGTGTCTTCTCCCCGCTGGGGATCGTCCGGCCATAGTCCCCAATTCTCATAAAGACATGGACCGTCCGCAGGCCCAGATTGAGGCCGGACTTCGCCTTGAGGAAAACTGGATGGCTGCGAGCGAAATTGGTGCGCGCGAGAGGCGAAATTCGAAGGCCTGCCCAAATACGCCAACCCGTTGACCTGTCCCTATTGGTACAGACGCTCAACTCTCGATGCGTTAGTCTGTTTCCCGGTCCTGATTCTCCAGGATCTTCAGTCCCAGCTCCATCGAGTAAAAAAATGAAATTTCTGGCTAAGTCTCGAATCGGAGCACTCCTGATTGTGGTCGCGGCCTCGTCCGCGCTCTTCGCGCAAGATAGCGGGCCGGACAAACTTCCGACTCCCGCAAGCGTGCTGGACGCCCGTCAGATTGTGGGCAAATCACTTGTAGCGACCCAGCACAGCTGGCAGGCGCGTGACGAGTACGTCTACGTCGAGCGGGACGAGGATCGCCGCATGGACTCGACGGGGAAGGTGCAATCGGAAAATGTCGACGTCACCAGAATGACCCTGGTCGACGGCGTTCGCTTCGAGCAGCTCATGGAACACAACGGTCAGCTTCCATCGGCCGAGGAACAGAGAAAACGCAACCAGGATCTCGATAAACTGAAGCGCGAAACGCCGGCGGAGCGGGCTGTGCGCATCCAAAAGAACCAGGAAAACAAGGATGTTCTCCGAGATTTGCTACAGGCCTTCGACTTCCGTCTGATCGGCGATGAGATCATAGCCGGCCGGCCGGCCTACGTGTTTCAAGCGACGCCGCATCCGGGCTATCACGCACACGGCCCGTACAGCAAGTTGTTCTCCAGGGTGGAAGGCAAGCTTTGGGTCGATAAGCAGGACTTCGGCTGGGTCAAAGCCGAGGGCCAGGTAACACAGTCGTTCTCGATGGGACTGTTCGTGGCCCGCGTGCAGCGAGGCTCGCGCATCTTCCTCGAGCAGACTTGTCTCGGTGACGCACTATGGGTGCCGAAGCGCATCGAAATGCGTGCAAACGCCAGAATCCTTTTGCTAAAGAGTCTCGATGTGTACAAGATCCTTACCTATTCGGACTACCATCCCGCCGCGGACGGCACGTATTCCGTAAAAAAATAGTGGCGTTCTACGAAGTTATCAGGCACACGGTCGCAGCCACCAAATGCCAATGCCCTCGTGCCTCGCGGCACGAGTAACAATCCCTATCTTGCGGCTCATAAGATCACACCGTATCTCATGATTTTGGAGAAGTGCTCCCACAGTCTCGGCTTACACAATTGTCCGCTCCTCCCCGCCTCAGAACACCCGCCCGAGCTGGAAGAACCATTTGTGATGCCCCGTGTCGCCCACGCTGCCGCCCACAAAAAGCGGCCCGATGACCGTCTCTGCCAGGACGCCGGCGGCAACGTCATTCGGGAATTTGCTTTCATTCGGCGCGCCGTACATTTTCGCGAACTCGTACGATCCAATCACAAAAACTCTTTTCCCAACCAGCGGTGGCAGCGTCCACAGGTCATGCAAATAACCTGCCCGGAACAAGTAGTATTGATTTCCTTGCAGCTCATTCAAGCCGTACGCGCTCAGAGTCAGCGGCCCGCCCAGAAAGCATTGCGGAATTCCCGTGTTGGCAAATCCAAAAGTCGTTCCTCCTTTGCCGTCCACAAACACCGAACCAAGCGCCGAGACCGGTTGAAAATACTCGAGATTCGATTGCAGGGAAGGAAAAGCGCTCGTCGTGCCCGGGCTCGTATCAAACCATCGGAACGTCGTCTCTGAGCGCACTCCTTTCCTTGGAATCACCGGGCTATCCGTATGATCAAACAGGTAATGCAATTTCGCGTCGCCCACGCGCCCGCTGACCGAATTAAATACCGGGGCGCCAATCCGCAGGTTTGCATCGAGATAGCCCACCTCATAGCCGAGGCGCAATTCGCTGAAGCGGTCGAATCCATAGCCCACGTCCATCCCCAACTTTGCCTGACCCAGCTTGTAGTCGGCCAGCGGATTGCTCTTGTCATAAATCTTGAAGACCCGTGTGCTCGCCTCTCCGTGCGGCGCAATAAACCATTTGCTCAAGGGCGTGAACGGCCGGTATAGCTCGCTTCCCAGCCCATACGTGTTTCCAAACAAAACATCTGTCCGCCATTCGGAGCGGAATCCCGCAACATCCAAAAACGTCAGCCGCGTGCCCAGCGTAAAGCCAACTTCTTCGCTCTCCGAACCATCCACTTCAAATCCCGGCTGAATCGTGGGCGGCGCATAATTTTTTTCGCTCACCTGGATGAGCAGGCCCTGCTGCCCGTTGCGCTCCATCATCCGGTAACCAACCGTGTCATAGCGTCCCACGCCCGTGAGCCGCGTTAGTTCCCGATCCAGCTTATCCGTGTCCAGCGGCTTGCCAGTCAGCGGCGCAAGAAAATGTTCGATGTTCTGCGTCTGTTGCGCGGTGTCTGCGCCTTCCACCTTGATAAATTGTGGAACCGGCGCCAGTGTCTTTTTCCGCGCCTCGCGCTCCCTCATGTAGTCCTGCCATTCCGCTTCGCTTAGTGAGAACTTTTCGAGCAGCGGCGTTTTTGAAACCGCAGCCTCATAACCTTTTTGCATAATTGGGTCGTACTTCTTATAATCCGTCGAGCTGTATCCTCCCAGGGGCACGCTGACCACGGCGTCCGCGCGCGCAAGCCCGCGCAATTCGCTCTCGGCTATCACCACGCGGATGGATTGATCGAGCACATTGATCAGAGACTTGATGTCATTTGCTCCCATCGGTTGCGTGTCTAGGTGCACGGCGATCACGATGTCCGCGCCCATCTCCTTCACGACGTCGGTCGGCAGATTGTTCACTAGCCCGCCGTCCACCAGCACTCGGTCCTTGTCAAAGACCGGCTTGAACGCGCCGGGAATCGACATCGTCGAGCGCAAGGCCTCGGCGAGCGAGCCCTGTTCGAATACGACTTGCTTGCCGCTCACAAGATCTGTTGCCACGCAGCGAAACGGTGTTGGCAGCTCTTCGAACGGCTCAGATCTAAAGTAGGGCAGCGTTATCCGGTCAATCAGCAATCCGATTTGGTGGCCGGAATTTAAGCCGCTCGGTATCGACAAGCCTTTGCGCAGCCCCAGAACGAAAGAGTTCGGATACGCTCGTTGATCTTCCTTTCTTCGGTAGGAAAGATCTTCGAACGGCGTCGCGTCGCTGAGGATTTCATTCCAATCCACTCCCTCGATCAGTTTTCTCAATTCCGCCGGACTCATCCCCGTTGCGTAGAACCCTCCAATCAGCCCGCCCATGCTCGTTCCGGCAACATAGTCCACCGGAATATGGTGCTGTTCGAACCACTCCAGCACGCCGACATGCGCCAGTCCGAGCGCGCCGCCTCCTTCCAGCGCCACGCCAATGCGCAGCCGCCCTTTTGGCTTGTCCTGCACGCTCGCCGCTGCTGGAGTTTCTTCTTTCGCGCTCTCTGAGGAATCCGCGTTCTGTGCCCGAACTGGAACTGCGGCGCGCGCGTTCTGTGTTTGCGCAAGCTCTGAAGACCTGGAAGTCAGCTGCCGAGCTGTCGCGGAGAAGGGAATCAGCAGCAGGAAGCAAAGGATCGCGCGGTGCATGAAGACCTCCTCGGTAAGGCTCCAGCGGAATGGAATGCTGGAAGCGATTCCGAGTTTGTCTCAGCGCGTCTGTTCGAGCAAGCAGCTATCCTTGAAAATTGCGAAAACAGGTCCAACCATCCGGACTACTTATTTTCTTCAAGACGAACCGTGGGTTTGATGGTTCCTTTTTTACGCGCCACTTTCAGCAACTCGGGATAGAACTGAACAAAGGAATGCTCGACGGCGGCGTGTTGATCGTGGCAATTCCAGCAGCCGTTCTTGCCGGGAGTGATGGCACTCGCCGATTTCGCGGAACCATCAAAATTAAAGTAGGCCCACTTAACGGGGAAACGCGACTCGTCCTTGATTTCGACGTCCAAGCCGACGAACGATTCTTGATAGCTTCCCTTTTGATTGATCGAACCGCGAGAAGTCGAACCGTAAATTTCCAGCACAAACATCGTTTTGTCCGGCCATGTTCCATTGGCGAGGAAAAAATCGTAGGCCTCAGGAGCTACGAAAACATTTGTGAAAGCAGGCGCTCCGTTTCCACCTGCGTCCGGGTTGTAGCTCATCCCAAAACCGGAGGAGATATACACCCACCTGCGATAGCCTTCTGGACGGACGAGTTTGCCGTCTGAGGTGAATTGCGCGCGGGACGCCGGGTTGACAGTTGCCGCGCTGGCAGGCGATGGACGAGAGGCGCGAAACGCAATGGCTCCCACGAACAAGGCGACGAACATTAGAGCAATGACCTTCGGCATGGTAACCCCCCAAGCGACTCTAACAGGCATAACCTCCGAATGGGAAATAGCCGTTTGTCCCATATAGCGCCTTACGCCATATTATGTCGTTCGACGATATAGTAGCTAGACGCGCGGCTGCCGGCTCTGTTTCTCGTTCTTTTCCACACTGCACCGAGTGAGAACAAGCCCGAGCATGCGCATACATTGCCGGGGCGCGCCGCCCTATTCGTATCGCAGGGCGACCATGGGATCGACGCGCATGGCGCGGCGGGCGGGAATGTATCCGGCGAGCGCCGCCACGGCGGCTAGACCGACGGTAACGACGGCGAGCGTGGCGGGGTCACTGGCGGAGACGTTGAAGAGCATGTGGCCGACAAGGTGAGAAGCCGCGAGCGTGCAGGGGAGCCCGACGGCAAGGCCGGCGAGCGTCAGTATTAGAGTTTCGCGCAAGATCATGCTCAGAATTGTGTGGCGCGACGCTCCGAGCGCGACGCGGATTCCAATCTCGTTCGTGCGGCGCGACACTGAATAGGAAATCACACCAAAAATTCCGGTAGCGGCAAGCACCAGCGCCATAATTGCGAAGAGGCCGAGCAAGAACATGCGAAATCTGGGCTGCGCGACCGATGCGTCGATAAGGTCTGGCATCTTTGCGACATCGGTCACGGGAAGATCTTTATCTATTCTCTGTACTTCCTGGCGAATCGCGGCGGCCACGCTCGAGGTGCTCAAGGTGCTCTTTACGACCAGATTCGCCCCCCAAAAAGGAGCCTGGGCAAATGGAACGTACATGATCGCCCCGGGACTCTTACTTAAGCCAACGTCGCGCACGTTACCGGCGATTCCGACGATTTCGCGCATGCTTTCGCCACTCCCCCGAGGATAACCAAACGTAATTTGCTTTCCGAGGGGGTCTTGATTTGGAAAGTAAAGCCGCGCCATCGCTTCACTGATAATCGAAACGCGGGGCGCGGATGAGATGTCGTGCTGATTGAAGACTCGTCCGGCAAGCAGCGGAATCCCCATGACGCGAAAATAATCCGGACTTACCGAAACATAGCTGGCAGTCCTGGATGCGCCCGCGGACGAAGGTGGGTTACCGACGATGTCGAACGGCAGAGTGACGTTTTGGTCAGCGATCGGCCGTGGAACCACCACTGCCGAATCCTGCAATCCAGGGTCTGATTGGATTCGCGCAAGCAATTCTTCGGAAAATGCGGCCCACTGCTGTGGCGTGGAATACTGAAATTGTGGAAGCGAGATATCCACTTTTATGACGTGCTGGGCGTCAAACCCCGGACTGACCGAGGTGAGCCTGGCAAAGCTGCGCAAAAGCAAACCAGCTGTCACCAGCAAAACCATGGCCAGCGAAATTTCCGCGACAGCCAGGAAACTGCGCGCGCGGCGGCGGCTACGGCTTTCGCCGGAGCGGGCGGTTTCTCGCAGCGTGTTCTGTATATCCGCATTCGCCGCGAACATAGCGGGAACCAAACCAAAAGCCACGCCTGCGATTGCGGAAAGGAGAAGCGCAAAACCCAACACAAAATAGTCAACCCGAACGGGGTTCATCTGCGGCAAATCCGACGGCAGGAGCGAGCTCAAGGCTTTAACGCCCCAGTAAGCCAGAGCTATTCCTACCGCTCCGCCAAGCAGACCGAGCACCGCGGTCTCACTGAGCAACTGGCGGATGATTCGAGCGCGCCCGGCGCCCAGCGCAGTCCGAACAGCAATCTCTTTCGAGCGGGCGGTCGCGCGCGTAAGAAGTAGGTTGGCGATATTGGCGCAAGCGATCAGGAGCACCAGGCCTACGGCGCCCAGAAGCACAAGCAGCTCGGTTCTCACGTCTCCCACAATTTCTTTCTGCAGCGGCACAAGGCGGATTGTCCAACCATTGTTCTCCGCCGGAAATTCCCTGGCCAGCCGCGCGCTGATGGCGTTCATTTCCGCCTGAGCTTGAGCCACGGAAACGCCCGGCTTCAGCCTCCCCAGCGCGGGTAGAAGGTGCACTCCCCGCTTAGGCATGAAGATGCTAAAGACAGGATCCTGAACGAGGGGGATCCACACTTCCTGCTTGGTGTTGAAAAAAGGAGTGCGAAAGGCTGCGGGTATGATTCCAATGACGGTGAAGGGACGTTTGTCCAGGTTAATCGACGTTCCGACGATCTTGGGATCTGCACCGAACTTGCCCCGCCACAGCTCTTCGCTCATCAGAACCACGGGCGCCGCACCCTGTTTGCCGTCCTGGGGGAAAAAGATGCGTCCCGCCAGTGGCTTCACATCCAGAAGCGCAAAGAGCTCCGGAGTCACGACGGACGTGTTCACAACGGAAGGCTCCCCGCGCCCCGTCAACGTGAGCTGGTGCGCTACGATCCCCGCCAGTTCGCTGAAAACATGATTCTGCGCCCGCCACTCTTCGAAATTCGGATACGAACAGCCCGTCTCCGCTATTCCTTGCTGCGTGTTCGCCTGAAAGGCGGTGAACAACTGATCGGGATTCGTATAAGGTAGCGGCTTTAAGAGCACCGCATAAACGACGCTGAAAATAGCCGTGTTGGCGCCGATACCGAGAGCGAGCGTGAGTACCGCGACGGCCGTGAAGCCGGGATTCTTCCGCAGCATGCGGAATGCGTAACGCGTGTCCTGCAAGAACGTTTCGATCATGGGCAGGCCCCGGAGTTCGCGGTTAGTAGCTTTGAGCTGGGTGAGGCCTCCCAACCGGATGCGAGCGGCGCGCCGCGCGTCTTCAGGCGCCATCCCTCGGCGCACGTTTTCGTCCGTTAGCAAATTGAGATGGGTCTCAAGCTCGTGCTCGAACTCCTGCTCCACCTGGCGGGGTGAAAGCCACGAATGAGTTCTGGAAGCGAGCGATTGTATCCAGGCAAACACGAGTTATCTCCTCTCCGCGAAGCCGAGCACGCCGCCGGTTGCCATGGCCACTCGTCCTCCTGTGGCGTCCCCACAGGAGTATCGCCAATCCCCTGTGGGATGTCAACAGGGGAAAACTGCCTCGCGGCCGCGCGTCATTCTTCAATGGACGTAGAAGCCGGTCTTGCTAAGGACGACATAGTCGCGGTTCTTTTTTCCGAAGGACGAGGAAAGGCGGACGTCGAGTTTGTGAGGCTTGCCGAGAGCGGCCGTGGCGTTAGTGTAGTAGCCGAGGGTATAGCGGGTTTTGATTCGGTCGATGAGCGCGCGAAACACGGTTTCGAGCTGGGCGACCTCTTGAACGTTGAAGATTTCGCCGCCGGTCTGGTCCGCAACCTTACGAATGTTGACGAGGCCGGGGATCATGCCGGCGGCGAAAAGAGTTTGCGGCGGATTGTAGCCGGGAATTTTCAAATTATAGAGGACGGCATCGGCTGCGATGGCTTCGGTGACGATATCGTGCGTGCCCTGTCCTCCGGCATCGGTACCGACGTCATCGCTGATGAGAATGATGACGCGGCGGCCCTTGGGCGGGAGCTTGAGGAGATATTGGGAGGCAAGAAAGATGCCGTCATTGATGTTTGTGGCGCCGCCGGCGCGGAAGGAATTGATCTGCTCGGCAAGTTTCGCCTTGTCTTTCGTGAAGGGCACGCGCAATTCGGCTTCGGTGGAAAAAGTGAAGAGGGCCACCTCGTCATCGGGTTTGAGGGCGGCGAGAGCCGTGGTGGCGGCGTCGCGCAAGGGGCCGAGGAATGGGCCGATCGAGTCGCTCAGATCGAGCACGAGCGCAACGTTGATAGGCAATTCGTCGCGGCTGAAGACTTCCAGCTTTTGGGCCACGCCGTCTTCGCGCACTTCAAAGTCATCTTTTTTCAGATCGGCCATGATCTGGCCGGACTTGGTCTTCAAAGTCGCGTCAAGCAGCACGAGATTCACGCCGATCCGAATGACGCCTTCACCCTGGTCCTGCGCCTGGGCGCTTATCTGGAAGAGAAATGGGAAGCAAACCAAGAGAGCCGATAAGCGCAGCAGGTTTCGCGAATACTTGGACTTTGCCATTGCCCTCACAGGTCACCGCTGGCGTCTGCGCAGTTCGGTCGGCCTTGCATCCTTCTATTGTATAGGGGCTTCGCGTTGAATAGGAGTTTGGGCGGCGGGAAAGCCGCTGGGGAACATTTCCTTGCTTCGCGGAGAGGACTAGGACGGTTTGGAGGTGCGGCGATAGGCGACGCCGCATCTGTAGAGCTTGTCTTTGGTGATCTCAACAACCCAGGCGATTTCTGCCGGGACAAAAATGGCGTTGCCTCCAGGCGAGTAGGGAACGGCGACTTCGATATTGCTCCGCACAAAATACTGCTTACGGCTCCTGAAACAGATTCCGCCCTTGGACATGTCTTCACAGGTGACGACGTCGTCCGCGAAGCCAGACCGCCGGACGCAGGCTTTGTAGTTGACCTTGGTGCGTGCGTATTTGCGGCGGTTGTCCAATGACGCAGCGGGTGTGGTGTTGGGTTCTTGAGGAGTAGTGAGTGTCGAAGCAGTTTGTGCGGGTGCCGCAAGTTGCTTGCTCGCAGCGGTTGTGGTTTGGGCGGAAGAGGCGATTGTCGTGTCTCGGCCGGCGGCCACCAGAACAGTCGGCTCGTCAGCTGCTTCCGGGGCGCGTTTCCACAGGGTTGAATCGCCACACTGTTTGCAAAAGCGAACGATGCCCTCGTTGATGATGAGGACGTCCGATTCGACGTCGCTATGATCCACGGTCTCGCGTTGCTTGCAACTCCCGCATTCGAGGAGCACGCGCCGGGCTAGTTTGTCTTTTTCGGATATGGGCGCAAAGTCGATGCCCCAAAAGTCGATTTGGGAAGTGTCCGCAAAGGCGACGCCGTAAGTGTAGATTTCGCCTTCGGAACCGATGCGGCCGACTACTCGGACAAGGGCTTCTTTGTTGGTGTCGAGGTACCGAATGATGATCTCTTGCTCGGCGGACAGCTTATAGGTGGAAATAATCCCCGCACCGTGGCGGCTGAGAAGGACGGTCTTGGTCATTTCGGAAAAGCCCTTGCCATCCATGTCGCTTCCGGTCAGAAGAATAGCGAGTTCCTTGGGGATGCGGCTGCTGCGGCGTAGATGCTCGTAGGACACGATGTGTACTCTTCGAGGGAAGCACAGCTAAAGGAAAGGTTACCCGGAAGTGTGTCGGTCCAGCAGACAAATTGGAGCCATGGTTCCTGCGGCGCAAGGGGAATCTTTGCGCCGGCCCCTGGTGTATCCTTCTGCGCGCAGGATTCGGCAGAGGTGGGCGAGGGAACCTTTGTGAGCACTTGGTTCCTTCACGGGGCAGCTTTCCGCAACAGCGATTACTCGTAGCGCAGAGCGGCAAGAGGATCGATGCGCGTCGCGCGGTACGCAGGAATCCAGCACGCGAAGAGAGCAATCCCTGTGAGCAACAGGACCACTACTATAAACGTGAGCGGATCGCTGGGTTTGATGCCCACGAAAAGGCTTCCCATCACGCGCGTGCCGGCCAGCGCAACCACCAATCCGAGGGCCAGTCCAATTCCGACAACGCCTAGTCCTTGCCGCAAGACCATTTTCAAAATGTCGCGAGGCGCGGCGCCCATGGCCATGCGAATGCCAATCTCCTGAGTGCGCTGAACGGCAGCATAGGAAACCACGCTATAGATTCCTACGACGGCGAGGATCAGCCCAAGAAACCCCATCGTGGCGGTTAATTGCGCGCCAAATCGGAAGAAGAAAAATCCGTTCGCCCCCTGGAGAGACTCCGTCATCGTCTGCACTTGAGTGACGGGCAGGTCGGGGGCAAGTTCGTGGATTTGAGATTCGAATTGCAGTGCCAGCGTTTCCGGTGGCACGGAAGTGCGGACGTGGATCGTGCGGATGGACATATAACTTTGATCGAGAGGCAGATAGAAGAAAGGCTGGGGATCTTCGGCCACGTTCTGGTATTTTCCGTCCTGGACGATTCCGACAATTTCCATGAACGGCCCGCTGGCGCCCTTGGTGCTGAACCGTCTGCCGAGTGCATCCTCGTTCGGCCAGAATTTCTTGGCCATGGATTGGTTGATGATGGCCACACCCGGGGCTTTTTCGCCATCGGCGTCCCCGAATTTTCGCCCGCGAAGAAGTGGAATCTGCAAAGTGTCCAGATATCCCGATGAAACCATGTTGTAAGAGACGTCGGCCGGCTGTTGACCTGGTTCAAGAGGATGGCTCTCAATCCAGATGCGATCGCCCGAGCTGATGTAGCCAAGGGGAATCGTAAACGCCAGCGCCACGGATTCCACGCCGGGAAGAGCACGAATGCGGCTGTCGATTTCGCGGAAGAATTCGCGGCCGCGCGCTTCTTTGTATCCGATTTGTTGTACGTCCACGGACAGATTGAATACATGATCCGGGTTGAAACCGAGGTTGATCTGTTGAGCCTTTTCCAGGCTGCGGACAAACAGTCCAGCAACGACTAGCAACACCAGTGAGCCCGCCACTTGCGCCGCAACCAGCGCATTTCTCGCCAATTGGCGTCGCGGGCCCGAAGAGGAGCCACGGCCGCCTTCATGCAGAACAGTGATTACATCCGTGCGCGCGGCTCGAAGCGCGGGCATGATCCCCACCACCAGTCCGGTCAACAAGACGGCTGCGAGAGCGAACAGGTAGACGCGGGCGTCCGGGCGGAAATCGAACTGGATGGGAAGATCAGTTCCGAGGCGTAGGGAGCCGAGCAGTCCGGCGGCCCAGGAACCGAGTAGCAGACCCGCGCCTCCCCCGAGAAAGGCGAGCAAAAGACTTTCGGTGAGGTATTGACGGACAAGACGGCCATGTCCCGCGCCCAATGCCGCGCGGATGGCCATTTCGCGTTGGCGAACCGTGGCCCGGACCAGCAGGACGTTGGCGATATTGAAGCAGGCCACTAGCAGGACGAGTCCAGCCATCGCCATGAAAGCGATAGCCGCAACAGGAACAGGATTCTGAGGATCAGGCTCCGGCCGCGCCAGCTTCTCGGGGTATACCTGAACGGTGAGCCCCTTCTCCGTGTCTGGATGCGACTGTGCGATCCGTGCAGCGACTACGTTTAGAGTGGCTTCGGCATTCTTGATGGTCACCCCTGGCTTGAGCCTACCCATGAGAGTGAGCGTTCGAGACCCTCGGCTGGCCCAAATCTTTTGAACTGGATTGTCGGGATCCTCGCTGGATTCCGCGCTGAAAGGGATGTAGGCATCCATATCGAGCACGGAGTAAGTACCGTGAAATTCCTTAGGGACTACGCCCACGACGGTGAAGGGGTGGCCGTTCACTTCCACTTGCTTGCCCACGACACCGGGGTCGCCCGCAAATCGCCGGCGCCAGTAGGAGTATCCCAGAACAACAATGGGATCAGCGCCAGGCGTGAGCCCCTCCGAGGGAAGGATTAGACGTCCATACGCGGGCTGGATCCCGAGGGCTGAGAAAAAATTGTTGGAGACTCGGCTGACGATGCAGTGGTCGGCCTTTTGGTCCACGGCGACCGCGACGAGCGCCACGCGGAAGGCGAAAATATCGCTGAAGGAGTCGGTCTGAGCCCGAAAATCCTCGAAGTCCGGATAGGAGAAACGGCGAGCTCCGGGCAGGGAGGATTGCTGCAAGGAGAGAACGGTGATTTGTTCTGGGTGCGGGACGGGAAGAGGCCGGAGCAGGAAACCGTTGATCACACTGAAAAGAGTGGTGTTCACCGCCATTCCCAGGGCGAGGGTCACTATTCCAATGATGGCGAACCCGGGGTTTTTTGTCAGGGTCCGAAAGGCGTATTGGATATCTTTCCAGAGGTTCAGCATTCGGGTAGGCTCCAATCCAAGTGGCAAAGATTGATGCGCATTCGGAATACCCGCGAGTATAAGCTTCTAAATGCTTCCATGAGAGGCATTTAGAGGGAGAGTAGAGGGGTATTTTGCTGCAAGAGTGCTCGATTCTGGGATTTTCTGTCTCAGTTGCGAACAAGACGTCTGTTAAGATTCGCTGCGTCCCCCTCCCCTCCCCTTTTTTCGTAAGTGCGGATTCTAAAGAGTTTATGCATTAGCATTTGCGTAAGTGCAGAATATAAAGGAGTTGCGGACGGACGATCTCGGTCAAAAACCGGCAAAACCGGGTGTTTCTTCGCAAGTGCGGATTCTAAAGGGTTTAACAACGGAAAAAATCTTTACGCCAAAAGAAAAACGCCAGCAGGATGCTGGCGCTACGCAGAAAACTCACAATTTTGACTAGTTATAGTCTAGTTGACCGGTGGGTTGGTGTCAAGAGGGAATTGGGAACGGGAATTATTGATATCTAGCTGCAGCTAAACCGTAGTGGGCCTCCGGCGTGACTAAAACACGAGAGCGTCGTTTTAGAGAGTTAGTTAGGGTGTGCCGCTATCGAGTGAACTTGGCGCTTTGCTCGCGAAGTACCCGAAGGCTGCCCTCGAGGTAGTCCTTGATCAGCTCAAGCTCTTTGGTTGAATAACTGGAGGCGTGCTTGAGGGAGGCGGTGGCGAGGCCTTGGTAGAGGCGGCCGATACGCTGCAGGGCTTCCATGCGGGGGCGGACAAAGACTTTGCGACGGTCGATGGAGTTGCGATAGCGTTCGACGAGGCCAGCTTTTTCGAGGCGGTCGAGGATGCCGGTGACGGCGCCGGTGGTCAAACCGGTGGCGCGGGCGAGGTCTCCGGCGGTGAGAGGTCCCTGCGAATAACGGGACATCAATTCAAAGCATCTGGTATCAGTAACATTGAGGCCCAATTTACCGGCGATGGCCTGGTGAAAAAAGATGGAGGTGGTGCTGAGCTCGCGGCCGAGTTCCATCCCGACGCGAATGATCAAGGCATTGCGTTTGCGGGATGAGGAAGGCCTCGGCAGCTGCGCGGTGCAATTTATCCGGCTCATTTTATCTTGACAGCTAATTATCTCACAGACTAAGATAATTAGCGACAGAAAGAGTATACCTGAGAGCCGTTGCGCCGCAAAGCGGCGGACGACATATTCGGCCCCAAGAGCATAATCGTATGGAAATCCCGGGATGCCGGCCAGTGGAACCCGGCCCAATGCAATAAAGCAGGGTAGAATGAAAGGCAGAATATTCGAGTTGGCCTGTAATCTTTCGAATTGCATCCGCGTAAATCCAAGCGTGGGACCGCTCGCGAGCGGAAAAGGGAATTGATGGCGGCGACAGAAATTCACGCAAAGGCGAATCTGGATTCGCTGCGAATCCATGACAGCCGCCGTTCGGACAGCCGGACGGGGAAGCGGCTGGGTTACGCCTCCGCGGCTCTTGGGTTAATCGTCATCATCACGGGACTGGCGTTTGCATTTCGAAATCAGACACCCGTCGTCGAAATCGTGACGGCGCAGAAACCGGAGGCCGGAGGCCGCGAGGCGATTTTGAATGCGAGCGGATACGTGACGCCCCGCCGAAGAGCCACCATTGCCGCGAAGATCACCGGCCGGGTTACCGGCGTGTTCTTCGATGAAGGGACGCGCGTGCGCCAGGGACAGTTGCTCGCCACGCTGGATGACGCAGACGTGAAGCGAGTGCTGGATTCGGCGAAGGCGGATCGGAATGCGTCGCAAGCCGCCATAGCGGATCTCCAGGTGCAGCTCCGGCTTGCGGAAATTCAACTGCGCCGCGCCCAGGAGCTCCGCTCGGCCGGCGTGCAGTCCCAGGAGCAATTGGATACTTCAAGCGCCGCCGCGGATAGCCTGAAGGCCAAGATTGAATTGGCGCGGCAGCAAGTGCAGTCCTCCGAAGCGCGGATTCGTGAAGCGCAGCAGGCCGTGGACAATTGCGTGATCACGGCGCCGTATGACGGCATCGTCGTCTCGAAAGATGCGCAAGTGGGAGAGATGGTGTCACCAGTTTCCGCGGGCGGTGGATTCACTCGTACGGGCATCGCCACCGTGGTAGACATGAAGTCCAACGAAATTGAAGTGGACGTCAATGAGTCCTACATCGCGCGAGTAAAAGACGGACAGAAGGTCACCGCGATTCTGGATGCGTATCCTAATTGGGAGATTCCCAGCCACGTGCGCACGGTAATCCCGACCGCAGACCGCCAGAAGGCGACAGTGAAGGTTCGCATTTCGTTCGATAAACTGGATCCGCGAATTTTGCCGGATATGGGCATCAAAGTGACGTTTCTGAGTGACGAACCGGTGAAGAAAGCCGATGCAAAGGCGACCGCCGTCGCGGCATTGCTTCCGACGGATGCGGTTCGCGACGAAAGCGGCAAGAAGATTGTGTTCGTTGTGAAAAACGACCGGCTCGAGAGACGTGCGGTGGCTGTAGGAAACGCGCAGGGTGCTCAAACGGAAATTCTGTCCGGCCTAGTCGCGGGCGATACCGTGGTATTGAGAGGGCCTGCCAATATGCAGGACGGGCAGGCCGTCCAGATCAAGAAATAGGAGCGCCGAATATGATCCGAGTGGATGGCCAGGGAAGCGGAAACAGCCTGATTCAGGTGCGCGGGCTTTCAAAGACGTACCGCCGCGGCGGAGAAGAGATCCAGGTGCTGCAGCGGCTCAATCTGGATGTGGACAAGGGCGATTTCGTGGGATTCATGGGGCCGAGCGGCTCCGGGAAAACCACGTTGCTGAATCTGCTCGGCGGGCTGGACGTGCCGACGCATGGGAGCATTACCGTCGCCGGCGACGAGATCACGCACATGTCCGGCAGCAAGCTCACGCAGTGGCGCGCTCGCCACGTGGGATTCATCTTTCAGATGTACAACCTGATTCCGGTGCTGACGGCGTTCCAGAACGTGGAGCTGCCTCTGTTGCTGACCAAGCTCTCGAAGTCAGAGCGCCGCAAGCACGTCGAGACGGCACTGAGCGTCGTGGGTCTGCAGGACCGGATGAATCACTACCCGCGGCAACTTTCCGGCGGACAAGAGCAGCGCGTCACGATTGCGCGCGCGATTGTCTCCGATCCGACGTTTCTCCTCTGCGACGAGCCCACCGGAGATTTGGACCGCAAAAGCGCCGACGAAATCATGGCCCTGATTGAGGAACTAGTCGCCAAGCATGGCAAGACCGTCTTGATGGTGACGCACGACCCAGTCGTGGCCGCCCGCGCTCACACCACGCTGCATCTCGAGAAAGGCGTGTTGGTCGAAGCTTCCAAGCTCGAGCAAGGAGTGGTCGCAGGAGGTGTCAGGTGAAATTCCGCTCGCTAATCTTCGCCAATCTGTTTCGCAAGAAAGTTCGCTTGATTCTAACGATCGGATCGTTCGCAATCGCGCTGGTGCTGTTTACGTTCCTAGCCGTAGTGAACAGCGCATTCAGCCGGGGGATTGATATTGCCGGCGCGGATCGGCTGGTAATTGTCAATCGAATTGGCCTGATCCAGACGATGCCCATATCGTATGGAGACCAAGTGCGAGCGATACCTGGCGTGAAATATGTGACGCAGGATCATTGGTTCGGCGGCGTTTACCAGGATGAAAAAAACTTTTTCCCACAGTTCGCCATTGACGTCGAAAACCATCGCAAAGTTTACCCCGAGTTCATCGTGCCCGATGATCAATGGAATACCTTCGTGAAGGACCAGCAAGGCGCGGTTGTCGGCGCGCGCACCGCGAAACGCTTTGGATGGAAAGCCGGTGACCGGATTCCCATCAAGAATACTCTTTACGGGCCCACCAAGACGTGGGAATTCAATCTCGATGGCATCTACCACACCGAAAAAGCGGATGGCGACGAAAGCCAATTCTGGTTTCACTGGAAGCACTTCGACGAGAATGTTCCCGCTGCTGTTAAGAGCACCGCAGGATGGTACATCCTCAAACTCGATAGCCCGGACGATGCCGTCCGCGTCGCAAAGACTATTGACGCGAAGTTCGCGAACTCCACTTCCGAGACCAAGACCGAAACCGAGTCAGCCTTTGCCGCCGGTTTTGCCAAACAGTTCGGCAATATCGAATTCCTTATTCTGACCATCGGGAGCGTTGTTTTCTTTACTCTCCTGCTGGTTACCGGAAACACTATGGCGATTTCTGTCCGGGAACGCACCAGCGAACTGGCCGTCTTAAAAGCCATCGGAGTAACCGATCGTTCCGTTCTTTTCCTGGTGCTTGTGGAATCGGTGGTGATCGCCCTCTTTGGAGGATTGCTTGGCCTCTTGCTCGCGTGGGCAGCAATTCCAGTAATAAGCGTTGCGCTCAACGGATTACTGCCTCCTCTCCTTTTGTCGAAAACTATGCTGTCCGTGGGCCTGGTGTTCGCTGTTCTCGTGGGCGTGGCCAGCGGCCTCCTTCCCGGCATTGGTGCGATGCGTATGAGTGTTGTCAACGCGCTGCGGAGGGTCTGACATGGCGATTCCGATTATCTACAACATTCGCAGCGTCAAGGCGCGCTGGACATCGACCATCGTTGCTGTCCTTGGCATTGCTGGAACCGTGGGGGTCTTTGTAGCGATGCTCTCACTCGCGCGCGGTTTCCAGGCCACGCTCGTCGCGTCCGGTTCAAAGGACAACGCGCTAATTGTTCGCGCCGGGGCTACCTCGGAAATGACCAGTGGGGTTACGCTCGACTCGGTAAAGATCATTCAGGACGCGCCCGGAATTGCGCGGGGCACTGACGGTCCGCTGGTGACTCCGGAATCCGTCCTCATGGCTCCGATCCCATTGATTTCCACAGGCACCGACGCGAATGTTGAACTTCGCGGTGTTTCTCCGAACGTGCTCGAGATACGCAAGCAAGTGAAAATCGTCCAAGGGCGCATGTTCAAGTCAGGCCTCGCCGAAGTGGTCGTGGGAAAAAACGCGAACACCACCTACTCCGGGTTGACACTCGGCAAGAGCATCAGGCTTGGCAGCGTGCCCTGGCAGGTTGTGGGGATCTTTGACGCAGGCGGCAGCTCTTTCGATTCCGAGGTTTGGGCGGACGCGCATCTTCTCACGGCCGCCTACAATCGGCCCGAAAATTCTTTCCAGTCCGTCACGGTTCACCTCACTTCGCCGGACGCCCTGAATCAACTGAAGGACTCTGTCACCAGCGACCCTCGCCTCAATGTGGACGTCACCCGCGAAATCGACTACTACGCGAAGCAATCGACGAGCCTTACCACGCTCATCACGCGTCTCGGTGGTTTCGTCGCCTTTGTCATGGCCATCGGCGCGGTCTTCGGTGCGCTTAATACCATGTATTCGGCGGTCGCCGATCGCGGCCGGGAAATTGCTACCATGCGCGCTCTCGGTTTTGGCGGTCCTTCGGTTGTCTTCTCCTTCCTTATTGAGGCGCTCTTAATTTCTTTTGTTGGCGGGGCTTTGGGTTGCCTTGCTGTGCTCAAGCTGAACGGCTTGACCACAAGCACCATCAATTTTCAGACTTTTTCCAATCTCGCGTTCGCCTTTAAGATCACTCCGGACCTCCTCGTAATGGGGATCGTGTTCGCGCTGGCCATGGGTATCCTGGGCGGCCTTTTTCCTGCGGTTCGCGCCGCACGCCTCCCCGTGGCTACCGCTTTGCGGGAACTGTAAAACCCACACACCATCCACTCAAAGAATCAGCTTGCGGGATGCATCTCAGAGGCATCACCGTGAATCGCTGGGCGCATGGCTACGCGTACACCCCGAACACGCTGTTCGATCCCGAATGAAAGAGGAGGACAAATCCTGGGTGATCGGCAGGAAGCCCTTCGGGAAGATTGCGATTGTGAATTCGGACGCAGGGGCCAGCGCCTATTCGGACGTTGCTATCGATCAAGCCTGGCGTTCTGCAGGCGAAATTTTGAAAAGTTAGTGAAGGCGGAGCGGTTTTGGCAGCTGCGGTTTTCAGCAAAATGAGCGTGAAGGGTTTAGCCGCCAAATGTGTTATTGTCTGTGTGTAGACTCCCGAAGTAGGGTTGCCTGAACTCCTTGAAGGGCGCGCTTTTCGGCCCTCCCTCCAGTGATTTCAGCCAATTTTACGCCAGTGTATCGTAGTGTCTCGGAAGCGGAAGCTTGCCGAGATCCTGCACTCATGGTGCTTCGAAGAGTACAGGGAGAATCAAGATGAAGAGTTTGTTTGTCGGCAACATGAGTTTTCAGACCACGGAAAGCGAGCTGCGCGATCTGTTCGCGCCGTTCGGGCAGGTCACTCGCGTGCACATGGCGATGGACCGGGAAACCGGCCGCGCGCGAGGGTTTGCGTTCGTGGAAATGCCCAACGATGAGGAAGCGGCCAAAGCCATGACCGGCCTCGATGGCAAGGAACTGGGCGGCCGCAATTTGAAGGTAAACGAAGCGCGGCCTAAGGGTGAAGGCGGAGCGCCACGCGGGCCGAAGAGTTATGGAAGGCCTGGCGGCGGAGGGAGTGGCGGGGGCGGTGGCCGAGGCAAGGGCGGAGGCGGCGGACGGGACCGTTTTTCGAACGAAGACTACCGCGAATCGGCGCGCCAGCCGCGCGAACCGCGCTGGTAGGGGAACACGATGTGGCTTGGCGGCGACGGCCTGCGCCGCGCCATGCAACGCTTGCGAGGAGACGCAATGACAACGACATTCCAGAAGCGCCAGAAGGAAATGAAACGAATGGAAAAGCGCAAAATGAAAGAAGAAAAGCGCGTGCAGCGGAAACTGGATAAGACCGCCGAGCGAGAATCAGGAACCACAACCGAGGAAATCATGGAACCCCTGACGGGGCCCATTCCGTATGACCCAGAGCAGTAGCCGCAACTCCCAGAGCCGCGGGCCTTACCAGCGCTTCGTATCAACACAGATTCCATCGAACAAAACTTCTCGGGCAACCATGCGGGACGTTTTCCGCGCGGCAGGAGAGTTGCCTCGCCTCAATGCAAGGCCAGCGGGCCACCCCTCGATTGCGGGCGGCGCATCAGAAAAATAAACGGAAGCATCAAGAGAAACAATCCTGCCAGAACCAGGAATATGCTGTTGTACGCCAGCATACTGGCTTGCCGCTCGACCAAGCCAAACATCGCGGCGCGCGCCTGATGGGCCGCTGTTGCGATGTCCGATCCCCTGGACACGAACATGCCCTGAAGTGAATTCATCATATTCCTCGCGCTAGTGTTGTAAGGAGTCACGTGCGCGCCAAGCTGGTTGATGTTCCTCTGCTGAAAACGCGTCTGCATTGTACTGACCGCCGAAATTCCGATACTCCCTCCCAGATTGCGGACCAGATTGAACAAGCTGGTGGCGTTTCCCATGTTTTCTTTGCGGATGGGAGCCATGCTGATGGTAGTGAGAGGGACAAAGATCAGACCGAGCGAAAGGCCCATGAAGAATTGTGGCCAGCAGAAGTCCCAAAAACCTGCGTTGAGATTCAAGCGCGAGATTTGGAAGAGTGTGATCCCGCACACGACCATTCCCAGCATGAGCATCTTGCGCGGGTCAAACTTGGTCATGATCATGCCGACGACCGGCATGGCGATGAAGGAACCGAGCCCCCGGGGCGCCATGGCAAGGCCCGCGCGAATGGCGGGATAGCCGAGAAGCGTTTGGAGGATGAGCGGGATCAGCACAGTGGTGCCATAGAGGCCGACGCCTAACAGAGACATAAGAAATACGCCGGTTGAATAAGTTCGGTTCGTGAACACGCGAAGGTTGACGACGGGATCCTTGGTTCGCAGTTCGTAGAAAAGAAATACCACGAGGACCACACCAGAGATCACGGCGAGTGCGGTAATCCAATCGGTACCGAACCAATCCTTTTCCTGCCCTTTGTCGAGAACGATTTGCAGCGCCGCAATCCCCACGGCAAGCATCCCGATGCCCCAGTAGTCGATTTTTTGCGAAGCGCGTCGAATATAGGACGGATCGAAGATGAACAGCGACGTCATCAAGATCGACACGATTCCAATTGGAACGTTGATATAAAAGACCCAGCGCCACGAGTAGCTGTCGGTGAGCCAGCCGCCAAGGACCGGCCCAAGCATGGGAGCGACGACGATGCCGAGCCCCCAGAAACCCATAGCTTTGCCGCGGTCTTCCGGCGGAAACGATTCCAGCAGGATCGCTTGTGAGATGGGCTGCAAACCTCCGCCGCAAGCGCCTTGCACGATCCGGCACACAACCAGGAACGGAAGGCTGGGAGCGAGGCCGCACAAGAAGGACGCGATCGTAAAGCCGGTTACGGAGAACATCAGCATCCGCTTGCGGCCAAAAAAATTGGACAGCCAGCCGGTCAGCGGCAATATGATGGCGTTGGCGACGAGATAGGAAGTCAGCGTCCAGGTAGCTTCTTCGACCGTTGCGGAGAGGCTGCCGGCGATGTGCGGCAGCGAAACGTTCACTACGGTAGTGTCCAGCACTTCCATAAAAGTACTGAGCATGACCGCGATAGCGATGATCCAGGGATTTATATGCTTTGGATTTTGTGTAGATTCCTCGGCCATCAAGTCCTCGAGCTGCTCGTTGAAGAACGCTCAGCCCCGCCTCGCTAAAATCATACGGTCTGATCGGCATGGTGGCAAACCCGCATCCGGCGCCGGTGTCCAACCGCCAATTTTCTTCTGAGAATGCTGTCCATAGACTACCGCTTGCGGTATCTTGTCCCCATACAAAATGCAGAAAGGAGTTTCAATGTTCACTCGCAAACCTCGCCGTGAGTTCCTCGCAAGCATGGGAGCTTAGCAGGCGCAGCCGCTTTTCCCGAAGTTGCGCTGTCTTCTCTGGAGCTGCCTGATCCGCCGGCGGACCTCTCGTCCAGCGAAGCGTCGAGAAGAAATGCGGGAGTTGAAGGTATGAGCTCGCCATTCCGCGTTGCCGTCATCAACGATGAGGTGAGTCAGGACTTCGGCCGCGCCTGCGAGATTATCTCGTCCGAATTTGGCATGTCCTGGATCGAGTTGCGCGGCATGTGGAACAAGAATCTCCTCAAGCTCGATGCCAAGGAAATCGCCGAGGCTCGGCGCATCCTCGAGAAATACAAGTTACGAGTTACCGACATCGCCAGCCCGCTCTTCAAAGTGGATTGGCCCGGAGCACCAAAATCTGAATTCAGTCCAAAAGGCGGGCAGTTTGGCGCCGACTTTACCTTCGAGCAGCAAGACGAAATTCTCGAACGCAGCATCGAGCTGGCAAAAACGTTTCAAACCGACCGCGTGCGTTGCTTTGATTTTTGGCGCCTCGAAGATCAAGCGCCGTATCGTGCGGCGATGAACGAGAAGTTGCTTGCAGCCGCGGGTGTGGCAGCAAAGAAAGGGATGATTCTTCTCCTCGAAAATGAACCCGCGTGCAATACCGCCACGGGAGCGGAAGCAGCAAAGCTTCTTGCCGAAGTGAAGTCTCTCTCTCTGATGCTGAACTGGGATCCGGGAAACGCTGCGTCGCGCGGCGAGCAGGCCTACCCGGATGGATATGCATTGTTGCCCAAGGACCGCATCGGTCACTGCCACTGCAAAGACGTCGCGAAAAAGCCGGATGGCAAAGGTTACGGGTGGGCCGCGATGGGCCGCGGTATCGTGGATTGGACCAGCCAGTTCGCGGCGCTGAAGCGCGACGGCTACCGCTTCGCGGTCAGTCTGGAAACCCACTGGCGCGGCGCCGGCACAGCCGAGGAGTCCAGCAGGCAAAGCTGGGCCGGAATGAAGGCTGAGTTGCAAAAGGCCGGAGCGCTTTGAGACGCAGCGACCCCCGAATTCGATTTAAGTAATCCTTTTGGAAAGCAGAGACAACAAATACGATGAAACGCGCCCTCGCCGCTATCGTGGTATTTCTGGGGTTCGCGAATTGTTCGCATGCGCAAACAGCGCGTTGGACCGAGGAAACCGCGAACGACTGGTACGCCAGTCAACCATGGCTTGTCGGCAGCAACTACATTCCATCCACAGCCATCAATGAGCTGGAAATGTGGCAGGCCTCGACCTTTGATCCCCAGCGCATCGATGCCGAACTCGGTTGGGCGCAATCGCTCGGCCTCAACACCATGCGCGTCTTTTTGCACGACTTGCTCTGGAAGCAGGATCCTGAAGGTTTCAAGAAGCGCATCAATATTTTTCTGAGCATCGCCCAAAAACACAAAATCAGGCCGCTTTTTGTCTTGTTCGATTCCTGCTGGGATGCAAATCCAAAACTCGGAAAGCAACACGCCCCGACTCCCGGAGTGCATAATTCAGGCTGGGTGCAAAGCCCTGGAGCCGCCGCGCTCAAGGATCCCGGCGAATATCCGCGCCTTGAGGCGTATGTCAAGGGTGTGGTCGGCGCGTTTGCCAATGACAAGAGGATTCTCGGCTGGGACGTCTGGAACGAGCCGGACAATACCAACGACGGCAGCTATGCCAGTTCCGAACCGCGCAACAAAGTTGAACTTGTCCTTGAACTTTTGCCGAGAGTGTTCGAGTGGGCGCGCGAGGCGCGTGCGTCTCAGCCGCTCACGAGCGGCGTCTGGAAAGGGGACTGGTCGGCGCTCGACAAACTTGGCCCCATGGAGAAAATTCAGCTGGCGCTCTCCGATGTAATTTCCTTTCACAGCTACGACAAACCGGAAGTGTTCGAAAAACGCGTCTTGTCCCTGCAGCAGTATCACCGGCCCATGGTTTGCACCGAATACATGGCGCGCGGTAATGGCAGCACGTTTCAGGGCACCCTGCCTCTCGCCAGGAAATACCACGTCGCCGCCATCAATTGGGGGCTAGTCGCCGGAAAAACGCAGACCTACTTGCCATGGGACTCCTGGAAAAATCCCTATACGAATCGCGAACCGGCGGCCTGGTTTCACGAAATCTTCCGCACCGATGGCCAACCCTACAGCCAGGACGAAGCCGATTTCATCCGGACGATAATCCATAGCGCCGCCGGCAACCCTCAGCCCTGACGGATCATACCGGGGTCGTGCCCTCTGCTGTTTGTGAATTCGCCTGGCGCTTCGCCTGAGCAGGGAATAATTTGGTTCCGGGACCTGGATTCGAACCAGGACTCTCAGCTCCAAAGGCTGATGTGCTACCGATTGCACTATCCCGGAACCGCTGTTGTTTCAATTCACTACGGAACCACCTGCTGCATTTTGGTGCACTGCTGGCCCTGTTTTGTCCCCGTTCTTTTCAAGGTAAGCGGCCAGTCTCTCGCCGGCATCGAGCACATCCTGCTCCGACGAAATATTGTACCTATCGAAAACTTGGCGGCTCAAATGTCCGCTAAATTTCATACTCACCTTCTCCGAAGTGCCGGACCTCACGAGGTTTCTGATGAACGAACGCCGAAGGTCATGATACAGCAATCCATGGTAGACCAACTTCAGCTTCGACTTCGCATTCGGCCGGTCCGTGCGGCCCTTCTCATACATGACCTCGCCAGTAACCTGGTCTATCGCAGGCTCCATCTTGCCAAAGTTAAGCTTGATGCAGCGCGATTGCCACGCTTTGCGGAACTCTCCAATTTTAACAGCATGGCCGCGGCGGTCCAAATTGAAACAGACGTAGGGGCAACCTTCCTGGCGCCTTGCATGCTGCTCGACTTACCATCTCATAGACAGAGGGCATGGGAACCTCCACATACCTGCGAGACAATATCAGTATTAAGTGATGTGCAAGATACTAGCGCGTATTCGTCGCAATCTCAAAACTCCCATCAACACCACCGTCTCGGACGCCCTGCCGCCAAAGTCGCAAAGAGGCGCAGCTCGATAAAAGT
>Ga0070693_100000215_pt1 | contig 26935 bp, 26 predicted proteins | sample KBSK1103metaG_FD_65472 | JGI IMG/M metagenome (GOLD analysis project Ga0070693, IMG submission 65472) | Corn, switchgrass and miscanthus rhizosphere microbial communities from Kellogg Biological Station, Michigan, USA - KBS K1-10-3 metaG | ecosystem: Host-associated > Plants > Roots >...
GGGCATGCACACCGTCTGTCCCACCCGCGTCGCGATCGACATGCTCGAATCGGCCGTGCTCGAAGGGTCGACGCGCGAAACCCCCGGCCCGTCCGGCGACCCGGCGGAAGCCGCCTAGGAGGCTGGAAAGCGATGTACATCATCGTCGTCGGCGCGGGCAAGGTGGGCTGGAACCTGGCTCGCGAGCTGCTCGAAAAGAACCACGAGGTGACCCTGATCGAGAGCGACCGGCGCCGCTACCTGACGGTCGAGCAGGAGCTCGAGCACAACGTCACCTACGGCGACGCCTCCGAGCTCTGGGTGCTCGAGCGTGCCGGCATCCAGCGCGCCGAGATGGTGATCGCGGTCACCGGCGACGACGAGGACAACATGCTGATCTGCCAAGTCGCGCGCGAGAAGTACGAGGTCGAGCGGATCATCGCCCGCGTCAACAACCCGCGCAACAAGGCCCACTTCGACCTGCTCGGGATCAAGCCGTCGGTCTCGGCCACCGACCTGATCCTGCGCCTGCTCGAGCACGAGGTCCCCGAGTACGGCCTGGTCCACCTGCTCGATCTGCAGGAGGAGCAGCTGGAGATCATCGAGATGTTGCTCGGCAAGGACTCGGGGGTGACGGGAAGGCGTGTTGGCGATCTCGAAATGCCCGAAGGCAGTCTCTTGATCTCGGTCCTGCGCAGCGGCAAGGGCTTCGTGCCCGGGCCGGACACCGTCCTCGAGGAGGGCGACGAGGTGCTCGCCGTGCTCGATCCCGGCCACGAGGAGCAGCTCAAGACGCTATTCGGGCCGGCCGAAAACGGCGCCGGGTCCGATGGCTGAGCGCCGCGTCGAGTTCCTCCTGATCGGCGGCGGCATGGCGGCCGCCCACTGCGCGGCCGAGTTGCGCAAGCGCGGCGCCGAGGGTTCGATCCTGCTCGCCGGGCGCGAGCCCGAGCCTCCCTACGAACGGCCGCCGCTCTCGAAGGAGTACCTGCGCGGCGAGGCCGAGCGCTCCGACGCCCACGTCAATCCGCCCTCGTGGTACGAGGAGAACGGGGTCGAGCTGCGCACCGGCGCCAACGTCATGTCGCTCGATCCGGAGGCGCGCACCGCGAAGCTGCAGGGCGGGGAGGAGGTCGCCTTCGACCAGGCCCTTGTCGCCACCGGGGCGATGGTCAACATCCTGCGCGTCGAGGGCGCCGAGAACGAGGGCGTCCACTACCTGCGCGCCTTCGGCAACTCGGACGCGATCCGCGCCGACGCCGAATCGGCCGAGCACGTCGTCCTGGTCGGCGGCGGCTACATCGGCGCCGAGGTAGCCGCCTCCCTCACGGCGCGCGGCACGAGGTGCGCGATCGTGACGATGGAGGACGTCGCCCTCTCGCGCACCTTCGGCGAGGCGGCCGGCCGCTGGTTCCACGAGCTGCTCGAATCCAAGGGTGTGACGATCCACGGCGGCGAGGAGCTGGAGGCCTACGAGGGCGACGGGCGGGTGCGCTCGGTGCTGACCAAGAGCGGCCTTGCCGTCGAGTGCGACGCGGTCGTCGTCGGTGCCGGCGTGCGGCCGGACACGATGCTCGCCGAACGGGCGGGGCTGGAGACGAGCAACGGAATCGTCTGCGACTCGCGCCTGCGGACCTCGGCGCCCGGGGTCTACGCGGCCGGAGATTGCTGCTCGTATGAGAGCGTCATCCACGGCCGCCGGCTGCGGGTCGAGCACTGGGACGTGGCGATGCGGCAGGGCATGCACGCCGCGCGCAACATGCTCGGCGCCGGTGAGGACTACAGGGTCGTCCCCTACTTCTTCAGCGATCTCGCCGATTGGGCCGGCCTCGAGTACGTCGGCCCGGCCCGCGAGTGGGACGAGGAGGTCTGGCGCGGCGATCCCGACGCCGGCGAGTTCTCGGTCTGGTACCTGAAGGATGGCCGGGTCGCCGGCTGCCTCAGCGTCGACCGCGCCGAAGACCTCGCCGAGGCGCGGCGGATGATCGCCGACAAAGTCGACGTCTCGGGGGCCAAGGGCGTTATCGCCGACGCCGATTCGGACCTGTCCGCGATCACCGGCTGAAAATAGCTGCGGGGCAGGGACTCGAACCCCGATTTCACGGACCAGAACCGCGCGAATTACCGATTATTCGACCCCGCACTAATTGATCAATATCTACTTCTCAAACGTGAATAATTCACGTCGTCCCGTCCGATGCGCACACGAACATGTGTTCGATGACCGCGACCAGCGGCAAGCAACCGCGAGATTACTACGAAGCAGGAATCGCCCGCGCCGATTCGTCGAAGACACGGGAGGCGGTGGCTCGCCTTCGAGCCGAGGGCCTGAGCTACAGGGTCATTAGCCGGCGTTTGGGCATCACGAAGTCAACGGTTGCCTACCACGCAAGGCGCCTCGGCGTTCCGGCTGACGATCGATGCGCTCGTCGCTATGACTGGCGGGAGATCCAAAAGGCAGTTGACGCTGGTCTGTCCAAGAGCGGCTGTGAAGAGCGTTTTGGCTTCTGCTCCGCGACGTGGTCGAAGGCAGTGAAGCGGGGCGCGATTGTTCCCCGCGAGTGGGTAATTCCTATCGACGAGCTGCTGGTGACCGGTCGTAAGCGGAGCCGGGGCCATCTTAAGAGCCGCCTCATTCGAGAAGGCCTCAAGGAGAACCGGTGCGAGGAGTGCGGGATCACCGAGTGGCGGGGAAAGCCGCTCAGCATGGAGTTGCATCACGTCAACGGCGACGGACGGGACAATCGGCTGGAGAACCTTCGGCTGCTGTGCGGCAACTGCCATGCCCAGACCGATAACTGGGGCGGCCGGGGCAGGAAGCGCAAGCGCCGACGTCAGGCTTGCTGAGGCGTCTAATGGCTCTGCTACCTTCGCCACGCATGAGGTCTCCCTTTGCCTTGATCGCCGCGCTTGTCGTGGTTGTTGCCCTGGTCGCCGGATGCGGCGGGGACGGTAGTGACGACTCGACGGAAACGGTGGCGCCGGTGACCGAAACGACGGCGGCGTTGACGAAGGCGGAGCTGGTCGAACGGGGGGACGGGATCTGCGCCGAGGTCAACGCGGCGCTGGGCACGGTGGGGAGCAGCAGCGGCGAAACCAGCCCGGCCGAGCAGGAAGCCGGTCTCTACTCCGGGATGATCTCCAGCCTGAAGAACCTCGGCGCCCCGGAGGAAGCCGCCGGCTACTCCGAATTCATCGCCGCCGCGGAAGCGCTGGCGACGGCCGAGGACGAAGTCAAGCTCGCCGCCGAGCGCGAAGACACGGCCGGCCTCGAAAGCGCCGAAGCGAACACCTCCTCCGCGCGGGCCGAATTCCAGACCGCGGCCGAGGAATACGGCTTCGAAGAGTGCGGCGCCGGCCCCAGCGCCCCGGCGACGAACGCACCCGGATCCGTTGAAACCGGCGGCGCGGAAACGCCCGTGGAAGAAGAAGCCGCGCCCGAAGAAGTCGCGCCGGAAGAAGAAGCCCCCGAAGCCGCGCCCGAAACCGGAGGCGCGGGAGAAGGCGGCGGTACTACCGGAGCTCCAGAAGAAGGCGGCGGAGCTTCGGGCGGCAGCTCGGGCGGTATCGGTCCTTAGCGAGTGAGAAGGGTCGTCGGGTGCCCTTCCTCAGGGACTCCCGCGAAGCGGCCTGAGGAAGGGCACCCGGCGACCCGTCACGCCACTGAGGACTCCTCCCACGCCCCATACAGCCGCGCGTAGGCGCCGCCAGCGGCGATCAGCTCGTCGTGGGTCCCGGCCTCGACGACGCGGCCGCCTTCGAGGACGGCGATCTTGCCGGCGCGGCGGATCGTCGAGAGGCGGTGGGCGATGACGATCGCCGTGCGGCCGGCGAGCAGGTGGGCCAGGCCGCGCTCGATCGTGCGCTCGGTACGGACGTCGACGTTGGAGGTCGCCTCGTCGAGGATGAGGATGCGCGGCTCGGCGATCAGCGCCCGGGCGAAGGCGACCAGCTGGCGCTGCCCGGCCGAGAGCTGCACGCCGCGCTCGCCGACCTCGGTCTCGACGCCCCGCGGCAGGGCGGCGATGAACTCCGCGGCGCCGACCGCCGCCCCCGCCGCTTCGATCTCTTCCAGCGTCGCGTCGGGCCGGCCGAAGGCGATGTTCTCGCGCACGCTGCCCGAGAAGAGGAAGCCCTCCTGGGGCACGATCCCGAGCTGGCGACGCAGCGCTCGCTGCCGCAGCTCGCGCAGGTCGTGGCCGTCGACCATGACCCGTCCCCGCTGTGGGTCGTAGAAGCGCGCGACCAGCTTGGCGAAGGTCGACTTGCCGGCGCCGGTGGCGCCGACCAGGGCCAGCGTCTGCCCCGGCGGCACGTGCAGGTCGACGTCCTCCAGGGCCCACTCTCCGCCCTCGGAGTAGCTGAACCAGACCCCGTCCAGCTCGATCTCGCCGCGCAGCGTGCCCGGGTCGATCGCGCCGGGGGCGTCCGGCATGTCCGTCGGGGTCTCCAGCAGCTCGAAGATCTTGTCCAGGGCCGCCACGCCCTGCAGCCAGGTCGTGTACAGGTTGGAGAGCTGCTGGATCGGTTCGAAGAAGATCTGCAGGTAGCCGACGAAGGCGACGATCACGCCGATCTGGATCGCGCCGTCGATCGCCTGGCCGCCGCCGTAGAGGAGGATCGCCGCGGTGCCCACGGCGGAGAGCAGTTCGACGCCGGGGAAATAGGTCGCGTTGAGGTAGACCGTGCGCATGTTGGCATCGCGATTGGCCTCGTTGAGCTCGGTCATCGCGCTCGCGTGTCGCGGCTCCTGGCCGAAGCTGCGCACGATCCGCACGCCGCTCAGCGTCTCCTGCAGGTAGGCCGTGACGGCGGCGATCCGCTCGCGGGTCGCTCGGTAGGCGCCGTGCGAGACGACGCGGAAGAGGGCGCTGGCCGCGATCAGGATCGGGAAGGTGAGAAACGTGACCAGCGCCAGCCGCAGGTCGAGGGCGAGCAGGATGACGACGGCGCCGAGGAGGGTGAGCAGGCTGGAGACGAGGGTCACCGCTCCGGTCGAGACGAGTTGATTCAGCGCTTCGACGTCGTTGGTCAGGCGCGAGATCAGGACGCCGGGGCTGCGCCGGGTGAAGAAGCCGATCGACATCCCCTGCAGGTGGGAGAAGATCCGCTCGCGCAGGTCCTGCAGGGCACGCGTCCCGACCCAGCCGACCATGTAGGTCTGCACGAAGGTGGCGCCCGCGTAGATGAGGGCGGCGGCGACGAAGCCGGCCACCGCCCAGTCGAGCGCTGAGAGGTCGCCAGCTTCGATGCCGGCGTCGATAGCTTCCTTCGCCAGCAGCGGCGGCGCCAGCCCGGCCGCGGTCGCGACCAGCATCGCCGCCAGGGCGAGCGCCACCCTGCCCCTGTAGGGCCAGAGCAGGCCGAGCACGAAGCGACCCTTTCTCACAGCTTCGCCAGCTCCTCGCGCTGCTCGAGGTCGCGCTGCAGGAAGACCGAGTCGGCGAGCCCGTGCTCGGCGATCTCGCGGTAGAAGCCGCAACCGGCGAGCAGCTCCTCGTGGGTGCCGCGGTCGACGACGAGGCCGCCGTCCATGACCACGACCTCGTCAGCCAGCGAGACGGTCGAGAGCCGGTGGGCGATGACGAAGGTCGTGCGCCCCGCCATCGCCTCGCGCAGGCCCGCCTTGATCGCTCGCTCGGTCGTCGCGTCGACCGAGGAGGTCGCGTCGTCGAGGATCAGGACGCGGGGGTCGGCGAGCAGGGCGCGGGCGATCGCCACCCGCTGGCGCTGGCCGCCCGATAGGGTGAGGCCGCGCTCGCCGACGACCGTGTCGTAGCCGCCGGGCAGCTCGCGGATGAAGCCGTCGGCCTGCGCGCGCCGGGCGGCCTCCTCGACCTCCGCCCGGCTCGCGTCCGGGAGCGCGTATGCGATGTTCTCGGCGACGCTGGCGCTGAAGAGGAAGCTGTCGTCGGCGACGAAGGCGACCTGCGAGCGCAGCGAGACGACGTCGACCTCGCGCGCGTCGACGCCATCGACCAGCACCGCGCCCTCGCTCGGGTCGTAGAGGCGGGCGACGAGCGCGACGAGGCTGGTCTTGCCAGAGCCCGAGGGCCCGACCAACGCCACCGTGCTGCCAGCCGCGACGTCGAGATCGACGCCCGAAAGCGCCGCATCCGACATTGACCCCGCCCCAGTGGGGTCAATGTCGGATGCGCTCACGCCGGGGCTGCCATAGCGCAGCGTCACCCCACGCAGCTCGACCGCGCCGCCGCCGGCCGGCAGCGGTGGCGCCCCGGGCGGGCTCTCGATCCGCGGCTCGCGATCGAGGATCTCGAAGAGCCGGTTGCCCGCCGCGATCGCCCGCTGCGCCATGCCGAGGGACATGCCGAGCATCCGCGTCGGCCCGGCCAGCATCGCCGCGTAGGTGTAGAAGGCGGTGAAGTTGCCGAGGCTGAGGCTGCCGTCGATCACGAGCCGGCCGCCGACCAGCAGCACGAGCGCCACCCCGGCCTGCGGCAGCAGACCGATCAGCGGCGAGAAGGTCGCCTGCAGCCGGTTCGAGTAGACGCTCTGGTCGAAGACCCGGGCGACCGCGCGCTGAAAGCGGCGCAGCTGGTGCTCTTCGCGCGCGAAGGCCTTGACGATGCGGATGCCGGAGATGCTCTCCTCGGCTTCCGCGGTCAGCTCCGCGATCCGCTGCTGCACCTCCTGCACGGCGGGCCGGGAGACCCGGTTGTAGCGGGAGGCGACGTAGACGACGAGTGGCGCCGGCAAGAGGGCGAGGGCGGCGAGCGCCGGATTGATCGCGAACATCACCACGGAGGCCAGCGCGATCGTCAGGGCGCTCTGCGTGATGAAGACCAACCCGTAGCCGAGGAAGAAGCGGATCGCCTGCAGGTCGACCGTCGCCCGCGACATCAACTGCCCCGTCTGCTGGCCGTCGAAGAAGGAGAGCTCGAGCCGCTGCAGGTGCCCGTAGAAGCGCTCGCGAAGGTCGAATTCGACAGCCAAGGACACCTTTCCGGCGACGACGCGGCGCACCGACGTCAGCCCCAGGCGCAGGACGCCGGCGGCGACGATCGCCAGGGCGAGGGGCAGCAGGTTCGGCTTGTCTCCGTTCTGGATGGCGTCGATCGCCTGCCCGATCAGCCAGGGGATCAGCACCGTCATCCCCATCGCCGCCCAGGCGAAGGCGAGCGAGCCCCAGAGCTGGCGGCGGTAGGGGCGCAGGAACCCCGTCAGGCGGCGATAGGTCCGCATCGGATCCCCACTATACAAAGTGAAGTATTGGAGAACTATTGCTCTGAAATTCTTGTGCACCGAGGGCGCGAGCGCTAGACATTGACCGTCAACACTCTGGCCGGCTACGCGGCCACAAGAAAGGAACGATGAAAGTGAGATTGATTAAAGGCGGCGTTCTGATGGCGCTTGCCGCGCTCGCCGCGGCGGCGGTTCTGGGAGCAGCCCCGGCAGGCGCGACGACCTTTTGCAAAGCGAAAGAAGAAGTCTGCGCCAAAGGCAATCGGTATCCGGCGGGGACGACTGTGAAACTCAAACTCGCGGGCTCGGCGTCGGAATTCAAAACCTCGCTGGGCACGATCGCATGCACGGAATCGAGCTTCGAAGGAAAATCGACCGAAGAATCGACCGGATCCTCGATGGTCGCGATCGACACCTTATGGGAAACCTTTTCATTCGCCGGATGCAAACTGGGGAAAACCTCTTGCACGGTGACAGTCCTCTGGCCCTGGTTAGTCTTATGGGCGTCCTTAGACAAATTCCCGCACATCCATTCGAAGGTCCAGGAAGACCCCTTCGCGCTGGGCGGTGCCAGCGGGCAGATCAAATGCGGCGCGCTCATCAACTGCACGTATGACGCGGAAAACGCGATCCTCGAAGGGGAAAGCGGCACCCCGGCAAGTTGGATCGCGACCGAAGTGCCACTCAAAAGTAGCGCTGGTTTCTGCCCTGAAGTCGCGAAATGGACGGCGAACTACGAAGTCCCGCAGCCAAATCCGCTCTGGGTTTCCCCTGAACCCTAGGTAGCCACCGCCCAGGCCGTAGAGGCGGGACGATTGGTCGCCCCGCCTCTAGCCGAACGCCGCCGCCTTGACGCTGGGGACCTTGCCGCCGGTGCACTTGGGGCCGTAGCCGGAGCGGTTGAGGACCTGGAAGTTCGTCACCGCGTGGAACGGCGTCGGCGAGCCGTCGTTGTCGGCGAGCGTGATCACCAGCCGGTAGAAGCCGGAGCGCAGGTCCCGGTAGTAGATCTCCGGCCTTGTCGCTGGCGAGTAGCTGCCAGCGGAGCCGATCCGTTTGGCGAGCACTCCGTTCGGGCCGGCGTAGCGGGGGAAGTCGAAGGATCTGCCGATCAGGCGGCCCTTGCCGAAGGGACTCTCGATCGCCCGCCGCAGCTTCACCGGGTCCACGCAGTCGGGCACGCGGTTGAGCCCGAAGCGGAGATTGCCCTCGCCGAGCTGGGGTTCGCCGCCGAAGTGACGGGGCGCGAGGTGGAAGTTGCGGAGGTCGACCTTGACGACGACGGCATGGCTGGCCTGTCGGGCGCCGTTGCGGGGAGAGATCACCTCCACGCCGGGCGCGGTGGAAGGCGGGTCGCCGCTCGCCTCGCTCGATTTCTCCACGCCCCCTCCAAGCAGGACGCACGCCGCCGTCGCGACCGCGACCGCGACGGCGGCAACGAGGATCGAGGTTCTCCCGGGCATCGTCCGGGAGACTACGCGCAGGCGCTTACCAATCCCCCTCCAGCCAGTGCAGCAGCTCCGGCACCCGGGCTCGCAGGTCGGGCTGGGCGCTCGCCAGCTCGCTCCGCGCCAGCTGCACCGCGGCGCCGAGCGCCAGCGTCGCCCGCGCCGGACTCATCCGCAGGCCGGCCTCGAGCCGCTCGACCGCCTCGCGGTTGGCCCGCAGCGACCAGAGCGCCTCGCTCGCCCCCTCCGGATCGAGCTCCGCGGCGTCGACGATCGCCTCGACCGCCCCTCGGACCCTGTCCTCGGGTCGGGCGTGCGCCGCGAATTCGATCAGCCGCTCGACGCGTCCTTCGTCCAGACGTCCTTCGACAACGGCGGTGCTTCCTCTACCCTCTGTCATGTTGGGACCTCCTCTTCAGGTCTCGGCCGGGCCCCGGGGTGTCGCAAGCACCGCCGGGGTCGCATCTTGAGGGCCGTGCGTGTGTAGACTCGAACTAAGACAATAAGCGCCCGTCGGCCAATGGTCAAATAGTTAAAAATATTTTCGTCCGTGACGCGCGCGGGCGGATCGGAGAACCGGCAGATGAGCAGCGCACGATCGAGCTATGACGCCTCGGCGGTCGAGGAGGCGCGGCAGGCGGCATGGAGGGAGGCCGACGCCTACGCGACCCCGCGACCTCCGGCGGGCGGCCGCGGCGTCTACATCAAGCCGTCCAGCCCCTTCACGTCGGGCAAGCTGCACATGGGCCACGTCCGCGACTACTCGATCGGCGACGCCTATGCCCGCTTCCGCCGCGCCCGCGGCGACGCGGTCCTCTTCGGCTTCGGCTTCGACGCCTTCGGCCTGCCGGCCGAGATGGCGGCGATCGAGCGCCGGATGCCGCCGGCCGAGTGGGTCGAGGGCTGCGGCGAGCGGATGCTCGAGCAGATGGCCCGCCTCGGCTTCTCCTTCGACTACGACCGCGTCTTCTACAGCTCCGACGAGGGGCAGTACCGCTGGTCGCAGTGGCTCTTCCTGACCCTCCTCGAGGCCGGTCTGATCTACCGCGACGACACGACCGTCGACTGGTGCGACAGCTGCCGCACGACGCTGGCCGCGCTGCAGGTGGAGGACGGGCGCTGCTGGCGCTGTCACAACGAGGTGCGGCTGATCCGACGGCCTACCTGGTTCCTGCGCATCGTCCCTTACCTGGAGGAGAACGACCGCCGGCTCGCCGAGCTCGATCAGGGCGGCGCCTGGGACGAGATCTCGCTCTCGACGCAGCGCTACATCCTCGGCCGCGGCGACGGGGTGGAGGTCGACGTAACCGCGCCCGACGGGTCGGAGCTGGTCGCCTTCACGCCGCACGGCGACGCGGTCGCGCGGGCTGGCTTCCTGCTCGTCTCGCCGCGCCATCCGGGCTTGGAGGCCTGGATCGACGATCCCGCCGTCCGCGAGCGGCTCGACGAGCTGCGCTCCGGCGGCTGGGAGCGCAGCGCTCGCGACGCGAAGTCCGTGCCGTTGGTCGAGACCGGCGTGGCGGCGGTGGCGCCCTGGAGCGAGGACGAGCTCCCGGTGCTGGTCTCACCGCTGGTCGACGCCCGCTATGGCCCGACCGCGGCGCTCGGCATCCCGGCCGTCGATGAGGCAGACGAGGCGATCGCCGCGCGCGTCGAGGGCCTGGAGCGGGAGGGGACGAGGCCCGCGCCGCCGCTCGAGCCGACGACGCGACCGGCGGTTCGCTACCGGGCCGCTGACTTCTCGATCTCGCGCCAGCGCTTCTGGGGCACGCCGATCCCGATCGTCCACTGTGACTCCTGCGGCGCCGTGCCCGTGCCCGAGGGGGACCTGCCCGTGGTCCTGCCGCGAGACGTCGAGCCGACGGGAGAGGGCAATCCGCTGGCCGAGCTGCCCGCCTTCGTCGATGTCGACTGCCCACGCTGCGACGGGGCCGCCAAGCGCGAGACCGACACCCTCGACTGCCACTTCGACGCGCTCTGGCTCTGGGTGCCGTCGGCCGTTCCGCCCGAGGCACGCGCCGCCGAGATGTTCACCCATCCCGAGCTGCGCGCCTGGCTGCCCTCCGAGCGCCTGGTTGCCGGCTCCGACAGCGGCGGCTTCGTCTTCGACCAGAGGATCGTGACCAAGGCCCTGCGGGACATCGGCCCGTTCGAGTTCATGGCGGAGGGCGAGCCGTTCACGGGCTGCCTGTTCCACGAGATGGTGATCGCCGACGGGCGCAAGATGAGCAAGCACCTCGGCAACGTCGTCGATCCGGATGAGCTGGTGGGGCGCTACGGCGCCGACACCGTGCGCCTCGCGATCCTCTACGCGGCGGGCCCGGCGAAGACCCTGAACTGGAACGACAGCGCCCTGCGCTTCGCCAGCCGCTTCCTGCACAACGTCTGGAGCTACTCGGTGGAGCGCTTCGAGGGGGTCGGCGACGCCGCCGAGGACGCGGAGGCCGCCGCGGACACCGAGTTCCTGCGCGAGCGCCTGCGCAAGTGGTGTGACAACGGCCTGGAGCGGATCACCGCCGACCTCGAGGAGCTGCAGATGCACAAGGCCGTCCGCAACGTGACCAGGATGTTCGAGCGCATCCAGGATTTCGAGAAGCGCGTCGTCGCCCGGCGTGGGGCGCTGAGCCGCGCCGATGCCGAGGCCGAGGTCGCGGCGCTGCTGCTGCTGGCGAGGGTGCTCGCGCCCTTCGCGCCCCACGCCGCCGAGGCCCTGCTGCTGAAGGGGGGGGTGGAGGAGGACGACGAGTTCCCAGGCCCCTGGCCCCAGTCGCTATCGCTTTCGGTGGCTCCTTCGGGTGCGGCCTAGGCCAGCGTCCTTTGAATTTAGGAAAAAGGACTTGACTGATCCACTGTTGTTATGTTATGAATTAGCGTGCTGACGATCAAGCGCAGCGAAGAGGCGGGGTCCATTCGATGGAGGCTCGCCTGGCACGGCAAAGGGAGAGTCCAGCTATGAGCCGCGACGGGCTTTGGCGGCGCACCGCCGCAGCCTGTCCTCCCCCGCCTCTTCCTGCGCGATTTTTCACCACTGGGTGAAAAACCTCTTCACATTCGCTTTGGGTGAAACCTTTTCTCGGCCGCACCGGTTCTCTCTTTCTATGGGTAGTACCGATAAAAAGACATGAAATTTCCTGAGCATGGGAAGAAGGTGTGGGCAGCATGGGAGAGCAAGGGATGTACGTCGGTTCTGGCTGGGACATCGCGCGCCTCAGCGAAAGCGAGAAGGCCTTCTGGATCGCGCTCTGGGACTCGCCGGTCCCAGACACCCTGCACGACGCCGGCGCCGATTCGGTCGGCTTCGGCCCGGTGCGCGCCCTGCTGGTGACCGAGCAGCGTCACGACCGCGGGATCAACTTCATTCTCGGCGCCGGCGAATCCGGCGCGGTGGAGCAGGGCCACCTCGCCGACGCGACGCGGCTGATGGAGACGCGGTGCTTCCACATGGAGGACGAGAGGGGGGTCGCCTACAGGGTTCCCGTCGTGCCTGGGCTGGCCGAATCCCCGGCGGCCGAGGAGTGGCTGACGGAGCGCGAGTACGTGCGCGCCGACGGAGCGGCGAAGCTGATCCGCGACGGCTCGGCGCCGGCCTTCGAGGAGCCCCGGGGCATCGAGGTCCTCGACTGGGATTCGTGGGACGACGGGTTCGGCGGCCCGCTGGCCGAGAGCCTCGGGCTCGCGTGCATGGGGGAGACCCTCTTCGCCTGCCTGCTGGACGACGACGACTGGCGCTGCTATTGCGGCATCGTCGGCGACGACCCGCTCGCTTACGTGGCGATGCACGTCCACGGGGGCGTGGCGTCGGTCGCGCTTGCCTCACGGCCCTACTCAGGACGAGGCGGGGAAGGGCAGCTGGCGGTCCTGTGCCGTTGCATCGAGGACGCGCGCGCCGTCGGCTGCGACTCCTTCGTCCTCGTCGACGCCGGCGGCGAACCGCCGATCGGCGACCGGGAAAGCCTGCTGCGCGCCGGCTTCGAAGTCGCCTACAGGGTGCCGAGCTGGCGCAGCCCGGCGCGCGTCGCGGCCTGACCGCGGGGGGCGTTTGCGCGCTTTCGTGCGCTTTACGCAGGAAGCCTTGACTGGTGACGGGAGGGGTGTTATAGCTACGGACGCTGACGACCAAGCGCTAGCGGAGAGGCGGGAAACCCAGTCAGGGGCGGCTCGCCTTGCGATGGCCAGGAAGGATATGTGCCGGTCATGAGTCGAGACGACGACCGTTTCGGGTGCAATAGGGAGGCGCCGGCGCCGCGCGCGATGCCCCACCACGAGCGCGCAGCGCCGCCCCCCACGACGGTCGCATCGCCCTTTCCGCCTCTGGCAGCTAGGTCCCCGGAGAGGGGGGGCGGCCACCTAGGGCCGTGGCGCGGGTTCAAGCCGCGACCGGATCGAGGGTCGCGACATCCCGGGTCCGTCCTCGCGGAATGCTGACGCCGCGGGGACGGGCCCGGTCTCCTTTTCGTCCGCTACCCTGCTCGCAGGGGATCCAGCCATGCTGAGCCTAGGGAGTCCATCCGAAAATCCCCCGCGCGCACCTGGCGGCGGCGGGCACCGCGCGGGGCGGCGTCCTCGGTCGGCCGAATGGCGCTGCCATTCGCGCCTCCCCGCGTCCTTGCCCCGCTTGGTCCGGCGCTCGCCAGTCGCACACGTGGGGTTGTCGAATGGACTCTGAGGATCGCGGCCGCTCCTGCGCAACGGAACTGGTCTGCCGCGACTGCGGGCGGCGCTACCCGCTGCTCGACACCGCCTTCAAGTGCCACGGCTGCGGCAACGGCCTCGACATCGACTACGACTACGAGCTCGCCAAGGAGCGCCTGGCGGAGATCCCGCCGGGCGAGCGCGAGATCAACATCTGGCGCTTCGAGGAGCTCTTGCCGATCGTCGATGCGCGGGCGTTGGCCCGGGTCGGCCGCTACAGCGGACGCACACCGCTGATCCACGCGGACAGGCTCGGCGCCGAGCTGGGATTGAAGAGGCTCTACCTGAAGGACGATTCGACCTCGCGCCCGTCGCTCTCCTACAAGGACAGGGTCGTCTCGATGGCCGTCGCCCGCCTGCTCGAGCTTGGCAAGAAGGAGATCGGCTGCGTCTCGACCGGCAACGTCGGCACCGCGGTCGCCTCGCTGGCGGCAAAGGCCGGGGTCGCCGCCTACGTCTTCTACCCGTCGAACATGGAGAAGGGCAAGGCCCGGGCGTGCCGTGCGCTGGGGGCGGCCGTGATCCAGCTCGACGGCAACTACGACCAGGCGAACCGCGCCTGCCGTGAGCTGGCGCTGGCGACCGAGATGCAGTTCGCCAACATCACCCTGCGCCCGTTCTACGCCGAGGGCGCGAAGACGGCGGCCTACGAGTCGGTCGAGCAGCTCGAGTGGGTCTCGCCCGACCACTTCGTCATTCCCGCGGCCGGCGGCACTCTTTCCTCGCGCGTCCACAAGGGGCTCGAGGAGATGCGGACCGTCGGCCTGGCGGAGACCGCCGGGACGAAGATCAACGTCGCCCAGGCGGAGGGCTGCTGCCCGATCGCGACCGCGATCAGCGACGGCTCGGGGAAGATCGAGCCACAGACGCCGCGCACCGCGGCGCACTCGATCGCGATCGGCGCCCCCGGCGACGGCCCGCTCGTCGTCGACGCGGTGATGTCACGCGGCGGCGCTGCCGCGACCGCGACCGACGCCGAGATCTTCGAGGCGATCGACCTGCTCGGCGCCACCGAGGGGATCCTCACCGAGCCCGCCGGCGGCACGACGATTGCCTGCACGGCCAAGCTCGCGAGCGAAGGCAAGATCGGCCCCGAGGAGACCGTGGTGGCGATCGTCAGCGGCAACGGCTACAAGACGCTCGACGAGCACCCCGACAAGTCCTGGCCCGAGATGGTCGCCTGCGACGTCGACTCGATGAGCGAGGTGCTGGACGAGTTCCGCCAGCACGGCGTCGGCGCCACCCTCGGCTGATTGACTGGTCAGTCAACCGCCGGGATATAGTCCCCGGCATGTTCGAATACGGCGACGGCAAGTTCGTGCCGGCCGAGTTTCCGCCCCCGGTCGACGCGCGCGAGGAGTTCGTCAAGCGCGGTCTCGACGACGAGGACGAGCGGATCGAGATCGGCGTCGCGATCGTCGGCGGCGGCACCGCCGGCCTCGCCTGCGCCAACCGCCTGCTGCAGCTGCTGGCCGGGGACCCCGAGACGATGGAGAAGCTCGGCGAGGTGCCGGTCGCGGTGATCGAGAAGGCCAAGACCTGCGGCGGCCACAACCTCTCCGGCGCCGTGATGCGGCCGGGCCCCCTGCGGGAGCTCTTCCCGGAGCTGAGCCGCGAGCAGTGGCGGGCCGAGGGCTTCGCCTTCGGCGAGGTGAGGAAGGAGGCGATCTACCTCCTGCCCAACGGCAAGAGCAAGATCCGCATCCCACCGCCCCCGCCGCAGCGCAACCACGGCAACGAGGTCGTCTCGGTCGCGGCGCTCTGCCGCTACATGCAGGCGCAGGCCGAGGAGAACGGCGCCTACCTGCTGACCGAGACCGCGGCGACCCAGGTCGTCGTCGAGGAGGGCGCCGTGGTCGGCGTGCGCTCCGGCGACAAGGGTCGCGGCAGGGAGGGGGAGGAGCTCGGCAACTTCGAGCCGGGCACCGACATCGCGGCCAAGGCGACCGTGCTCGCCGAGGGCTGCTGGGGACACCTGACCGACGCCGTCGTGCGCGAGTTCGGCCTTGCCGAGAACCGCGAGCCGCAGGTCTGGGAGCTGGGGGTGAAGGAGGTCTGGAAGGTGCCGAAGCCACTCAACCGGGTGATCCACACCGTCGCCGGCTGGCCGCTGAAGATCTCCTCCAAGTACCACCAGATCGGCGGCAGCTGGATCTACCCGATGAAGGACGAGAAGACGGGCGACGACCTGGTTTCGATCGGGTTCGTGCTCGACCTCGACTACGCCGACGCGACGACCTCGGCCCACGACCTGCTGCAGCAGTTCAAGACCCACCCGATGGTGCGGGAGATCCTCACCGGTGGTGAGCGTGTCAGCTGGGGCGCGAAGGCGATCCCGGCCGGTGGCTACTGGGCGATGCCGAAGCTCTCGGCGCCCGGCGCGGTGCTGATCGGCGACGCCGCCGGCATGGTCAACCTGGCGGCGCTGAAGGGCGTCCACTACGCGATCCAGTCGGGGATGCTCGCCGCCGAGGCGATCTACGCCGGCCTGCGGGCCGGGAGCGACGACTTCAGCGGCTACGAGCGGGCGGTCGAGGACTCGTTCATCAAGAAGGACCTCTACCAGGAGCGCAACACGCGCCAGCCGTTCCAGAAGGGCCTGGTCAAGGGCGGCCCGCTGGTCAACCTGATGATCGCGACCAAGGGCCGCTTCCCGGGCGGGCGCTGGAAGATCGAGCGCAACGACGCCCAGCCGATGTTCGTCGGCGACACCCGGGACGGCTACCCGCAGCCCGACGGCGAGCTCACCTTCGACAAGCTCTCCAGCGTCTTCATCACCGGCAACGCCACCCGCGACGACGCCCCAAACCACATCCGGGTGCAGAAGCGCGTCCCCCGCGAGGTCGCCGAGACCTGGCGCTGGATGTGCCCCGCCGGCGTCTACGAGATTCCCGAGGACGCCCCCGAGACCGGCGACGTCGACGTGATCGTCAACTACACCAACTGCGTCCAGTGCGGCGCGATCACGGCCAAGGGCGGCCGCCTCACGACCCCCGAGGGGGGGGACGGGCCGCTGTACCAGAACACCTGAGCCCTGAACCTCAGTTATACTGATGGTATGACTCACAAGGTGGGCGTCAAGGGCCAGGTCGTGATCCCGAAGGAGATTCGAGATCAGGTCGGGATTGCTCCGGGCGATGAGGTTGCGTTCGAGCGCGACGGCGAGGAAGTCAGGGTGCGGCGCGTGAGCGAGGACCCCGAGGCAAGGCGCGAGCGGATCAAAGCGCTGCGAGGAGTCTTCGCGGACGTGCCCGGTTTCTCCACCGACGCGCTCGAGGCGGATCGCCGGGAGGAACGCGATCGCGAGGAGCGGCGTGAAAGGGGCCTCCACGCTCGGAGATCGCACTGAGCGTCGTCCTCGACGCCTGGGCGCTGGTCGCCTTCCTGGACGGCGAGGAGCCGGCCGCGAACAGGGTTGAGGCCGCCCTCGCGTCAGACGACGCAGTTGCCTGCTCGATCAACCTGGGGGAGGTGCTCTACCGGCAGATGAGGACTGTGGGTCGGTCGACCGCCGAGCAGGGGATCAGGGCGCTGCGCGACGAGATGCAGGCGATCGACCCCGACTGGGAGCTCGTCGAGGCCGCGGCCGTCGTCAAGGCCGGTGGCGGCCTCTCTTACGCGGATGCGTTCTGCGTAGTGACGGCGCAGCGCCTCGGTGCGCAGCTATGGACCGGCGACCCCGAGATCGTCAACAGCGCGAACAGCCTGCCGTGCGACGTAGTGGACTTGCGGTGAGCGCGATCTCGACTGCGATCATCTCGGGTTCGGTGGCGCCGGCACCCCAAGCTGCTCGCAAATAGCCCGCACCAGGCCCGGGCCGATCTCCTTGTGTCGCGGAACGGCAGAGACCTCATCGGCGGGGCCACGCCCACTTACCCTTGAGTGCCGGAGGAGGGACTCGAACCCCCGACACGCGGATTATGATGCTGCCGCGTGGGTTGCCGGGGTTTGCGGCTGCCAGAGCCTTTCCGCATTCCAGAGCCAATGCCGGGGTTTCGGCCTCGCCCGCGTTTTCGGCTGTTTCCGGGCGCGTCCTTGCCACCCCCTTGCCACCTCGGGCCTATCGTCGGGCGGACCTATGATTTAGCTATGCGCCGCCCGGGGCGGAGAGGGATCAACTCTCCGCCCCGGGGCTTCTGAAGCCGGGGTGGATCGTGCGGTTTGGACCCGCCCGCCCGGCCTCATTTCTTGGACCCCGGCGAACCCTCTAGGGCTGCGGCCAATTCCGGGGAAAGCTTGTAGACGCCCCGCCCCTCACGTACGGCCTGATTGAGGCGAACCATCTCACCGGCCATATCGCTTACGCGCTTGGTTCCGTTCTCTGGGAGCCAGCCGTTGTCGTCCAGTGCCGTCACCAGGTCGGCGACAGTCCATTGGCGACCGGAGTGGTTCTGCATCACGATCACCATCGCCTGCCGGAGCGAGGGCTTTGCGTCCTGATCGAGAGGACCGTCGGGGAAAATGTCAGCGAGTAACTCTCTCGGCGCTTCACGCTTTGGCATAGCGCCGAGTTTGAACAGCCTCATCCCGTCTTCGAGCCACGCAACTTCCGCACTGGCCGTCTCGTATCGAGCGAGCGCCTCGGCCTTCCGCTGCTTCGCGGCCTCTAGCTGCTCTTCGATGCTCTCGGGGTTTAGCTTGTCGCTCATTGTGGGGAGAGTATATAGGACGCCTCCCCGGAAAAGCTAGAGGAATTAGCCTAAGCAAGTGCCTAAGAAACTAGGCGCGTATCAGACGCCGTCTCTTGGATCGTGTCGGAAGTGTCGGTTTCGGCGGATACGGCTAGGTCGAGAAACGCCGCGCTGCCCACCCCTGCATCCATGAGGTGTATGTACTTGAGCGTGAAGCCCGGATCGGCGTGGCCTAGCCAAGCCTGAACCTGCTTCACGTTCCGGCCTGCCTCAAAGAGCAAGCTCGCGCAGGTGTGGCGGAAGGTATGGAAGGAGACGGTTGAGCGATCTTTCTTCTTGCCCTTGACCTCCACCTCGACCTTGAACCCGGCCCCGATGGCGGCGGGAGCCAGGGCGCGCCGGTAGACGTTTTCGGGTCGCAAGGGAGTGCCGCCTTCGACGCGAAGACGGGAGACTCGGGGCCTCGGTATTTGTCCCGGCGCAACGCGAGCAGTTGCCGCGCCATGCCGGGGGAAGGGGGAACGTCGCGCTTGCCGTCCAAGAGGCAGAAGTAGATCGCTAGGTCATAGGCACCGTCGAGGGCGGGATGATCGGCGAGCAGCGCGGCGGCGACGTCTAGCCGCCGGTCGAGCGCCTTCCGCGATGCCCCCGACAACGCGCAGATCACAGCCGGGAAGCTGCGGTAGTAGTAGCGCCACAGCGGCGCGCCGCCCCGTTTCTCCCGCGCCCGGTATAGCTGGCCGTAGCGCGCGAGCTCGGCGACCAGCCGTTCAACCGAGAGCGTGGCGCGATCTACCTCAATGAAGCGCTGGTAGATGGCAATCTGCCGGCCGACGATCCGGCTTTCTGCGCTCGGGCGAAGCTCTTTCGCCTCATTTCTCTCGCAGCTTGAACGTCTCGCCCATAGTCAAGCTGGGCGCGCTTGGCATCGGCGAGAGCTTTCTTTTTGGCGTCTTTTGACACAGGAAGGAGCCTATTCTTCAGGGCAGCACAGGGATCGCCGCTCTAGTAGGCCAGTACGACGCCGAAACGATCATCGAAGCCGTCGCGATCCTCGACTGCGACCGCCTGAGAGAAGCGGCTTGCGGTGACGGTGAAGTGGTCGAGGAAACCGACGTTGCCGAGCAGGACCAAGCCGAAGCTGTGCCAGCCATCTACGAATCCCACCGGGGCTTCCCACTCGCAGCGAGCGCTGGAATCGTCGTGATGGTGCAGACGCAGGGAGACGGTCTTGTAGCGGGCGACGACGGTGCGCCCGCCGACGGCGTGCAGTTCCTCCCCCTCGTTGTCGGCCAGGTCGAGGCCAAGCTCGTCCGCCAGTAGGTCGCTCGCGAGGATCGCGTCTGCCCCGGTGTCGATCAATCCCTCTAGCTCGGGGGTCGATGCATCGCCCGTGGCGAGCGAGACGGGCACGAAGGGCCGAAACACCGGCTGCCCCAGCCGCGTCTGCTGGGGATCCTCCCGATAGGGGTAGAGCCAGGGGGTCTTCGGCTCAGCCAAGGCCGACGTAGATCGGCTCGTCCGCGTGGGGGACGCGCCCGCCGACGACGACGTGATCCAGCTTGCGGGCTTTTTCCAGCACGACTTTCAAGTCCTCGTCGGCGATCACGACTTGGCCGGTGCGGGTGTCGGTAGCCACGTACTTGCCCTCGTAGCCCTTGAAGTCGGTGCGGATCGGTTTCACGCAACCGATGATAGCCGTCGCCCCTGCGGGTATTTCAACGCCGGACCCTTGCCACTTCCCTTGCCACCCCCCTGCCAAATCGGACCCTCTTGACCTCGGGATGCGACGCGTTCCGCTTGCCGATGGGATGCCGGAGGAGGGACTCGAACCCCCGACACGCGGATTATGATTCCGCTGCTCTAACCAGCTGAGCTACTCCGGCGGGGCACGGATCGTAGCGGGGGAGGGACGGCTGTCGCTGGGGCGCGGTTAGGCTTAGCTTCGCGCATGACTCAGGAGCTCGACATGGCGGTGCGGACGATCATGCGGGACTGCCTGCGGGTCGAACCGGGCGAAGAGGTGCTGATCGTCTGCAACCCGGTGACAGAGGAGATCGGCTCGCTGATGCGGATCGAGGCGGAGGGGGACGGCGCCTTCGCGACGCTGGCGGTGATCTCCGAGCTCGACTCCAACGGGGCCGAGCCGCCGACGCCCGTCGCCGCCGCGATGGTCGCCGCCGAAGTGGTGCTGGCGCCGACGATCCAGTCGCTCTCCCACACCGCCGCCCGCCGCGCGGCGACCCAGGCCGGCGTCCGCATCGCGACGCTGCCGGGCGTCACCGAGGACATGCTCTCCCGCCTGATGAACGCCGACATGCGCGTCCTGCGCCGGCGCGGGGCCGCTGTCGCGGCGGCGCTGCGCAGCGGCGAGGAGGCGCGCATCACCTGCAAGCACGGCAGCGACCTGCGCCTCGGGCTCGAGGACCGGGTGCCGATCGCCGACGCGGGGGTGCTGAACGCTCCCGGCGCCTTCGGCAACCTGCCCTGCGGCGAGGCCTTCGTAGCCCCGGTCGAGGGCACGGGGGAGGGGACGCTGGTCGTTGACGGCTCGATCGCCGGCGTCGGCCTGGTCGAGACGCCGGTCGAGCTGACCGTTCGCGGCGGCCACCTCACCGACGCGACCGGCCCCGAGGGGGCCGCCCTGCTCGAAATGCTGACCGAGCACGGCGAGGACGGGACCAACGTCGCCGAGCTCGGGATCGGCACCAACGAAGAGGCGACGCTCACCGGAAACATCCTCGAGGACGAGAAGATCCTCGGCACCGCGCACGTCGCCTTCGGCGCCTCGGCCGCGATCGGCGGCACCGTCCAGGTCCCCATCCACCTCGACTGCGTGATCGTCGAGCCGACCGTGGAAGTGGACGGCAAGGAGATCGTCCGCGCCGGTCAGCTTCTGCTCTGAGCCCGGTGGCGGCCCGGCTTCTCGCGGTTCCCAACGTCTCCGAGGGGCGCGACCCTCGCCGCATCGCCGTCCTCGAGAGCGCCTTCTCACGTGGCGCCAGCCTGCTCGACCGCCACTCCGACCCCGACCACGATCGCACCGTGCTCACCCTCGCGGCGGCGCCGGCGGCCCTGCGCGACGCTCTCATGGCCGGCGCCGAGCAGGCGGTCGAGACCATTGACATGAGCGGTTACGCGGGTCTGCACCCCGCGGTCGGCGCGCTCGACGTCTGCCCGGTCGTCTGGCTCGACCCGGCCGAGCGCGCCGCCGCGCGCACGCTCGCGCTGGAGCTGGCCGACCAGATCGGCGGTCTTGGGGTGCCCGTCTTCCTCTACGGCGAGCTGGCGCGCCGGCCCGAGCACGCCGAGCGCGCCTACTTCCGCAACGGCGGCCTGGCCGAGCTCTGGCTGCGGATGGAGGGTGGAGAGCTGCGTCCCGACAGCGGGCCGCCGGAGCCGCACCCCAGCGCCGGCGTGACCCTGGTCACCGCTCGACCGCCGCTTGCCGCCTTCAACGTCGAGCTCGACAGCTCCGACCCCGAGGTCGCCCGCTCGATCGCCGCCGGCCTGCGCGAGGCCGGCGGCGGCCTGCCGGGCGTGCGGGCGGTCGGCCTGCTCCTCTCCGGCGGGCGCGTTCAGGTCTCGACCAACGTCCACGACCCGCTCGTGGTGCCGCTGGCCCGGGTCGTCGAGCGGGTCCGCGCCCTCGCCGCTCCGCTGAGCGCCAGGCCGCTGGAGGCCGAGGTCGTCGGCCTGGTGCCGGCGGCGGCGCTCGCCGACTTCCCGGCCGACCTGCCGTTGCGCGGCTTCGACCCGGCCGCCCAGACGATCGAGGCTCGGCTGCGGCCGGCCCCCTGAAGTGCCCGAGCGCTAGATTCAGCCGATGGCCCAGACCAAGAAGAAGCGCCAGCGCAAGCATCGCGGCACGCAGGGCGGTCGCGTCGACGCCAACCGCCGGCCGCCGAAACCTCGCAGCCGCGCCGAGGCGCAGGCGCGCGCCCGTTCCAGCACCAGGAGGCGCGGCCCGAAGGTCGACGGTCCGCCGACCTGGCGCGGAGCCGCGATTCGCGGCATCGTCGCGGCGGCGATCTTCACGGTCCTGCTGCTGCTGATCTTCAAACGCTCGGCCGGCGCCGCGCTCGGCCTCGGCGCCTTCATGCTCGTCTTCTACATCCCGGCCGGCTACTACATGGACACCTACCTCTGGCGCCGCCGGGAGCGGGCCCGGATGCGCAGCGGCAAGTCCTGAGCGCCGGCGGCCAGATGAACCTCGACGTCCACATGCTCACGGTCGGGGCGATCGCGGAGAACTGCTTCATCTTGCGCCGCGAAGGCTCGGGCAAGGGGATCGTCGTCGACCCGGGAGAGGAGCCCGAGCGGATCCTCGCCAAGATCGACGAGGTCGGCGTGAAGATCGAGGCGATCCTGATCACCCACTGCCACTTCGATCACATCGGGGCCGTCTCGCCCCTGGCGAAGATGACCGGCGCGACGGTCTACTGCCCGAGGATCGAGGTGCCGGTGCTCGCCGACATCATGGCCTTCGTGCCGATGCCGGGCTTCGGCCCCTACGAGAGCTATCGGGCCGACGTCGAGCTGGACGGCGGCGAGGCGTTGGAGCTGGCCGGGCTCACCCTCGACGTGATCCACACGCCCGGCCACAGTCCGGGGCACGTGACCTACTCGGTGCGCGACGAGAACGCGATCTTCTCCGGGGACGTCCTCTTCCAGGGCTCCGTTGGCCGCGTCGACCTGCCCGGCGGCGACGGTCCGACGCTGATGCGCTCGATCCGAGCCCTGGTCGAGTCTCACGCGGACGACACCGCCGTGTACCCCGGCCACATGGGCGTGACCACGCTGGGGTCCGAGCGCGCCACCAACCCGTTCCTCGCCGAACTCGCCGGATAGCGCGTCGCCTCAGGGCGCGAGCGACCCTTCGCAGGTAAGGTCGCGGCACGATGGCAGGCTCCAAGTTTCAGGCGCCGCGCGGCACCTTCGACGTCCTTCCCGAGGCGGCGGGCGTGCGCGGCCGGATCGAGCGGGCGGCGGCGGAGATCTTCGCCCGCGCCGGCTACGAGCCGGTCGCCACCCCGGTCTTCGAGGACACCGAGCTGTTCGAGCGCGGCGTCGGCCACTCGACCGACATCGTGCGCAAGGAGATGTTCACCTTCGAGGACAAGGGCGGGCGCAGCCTCACCCTGCGCCCCGAGGGCACGGCGGCGATCTGCCGCGCCTACCTCGAGCACGGCATGCAGAAGCTGGCGCAGCCGGTGAAGCTCTCCTACCGCGGGCCGTTCTTCCGCCACGAGCGCCCACAGGCCGGGCGCTACCGCCAGTTCCACCAGCTCGGAATCGAGGCGATCGGCACATCATCGCCGCTCGCCGACGCCGAGGCGATCGGCCTCTTCGCCGAGCTGGTCGCCGAGCTCGGCGTGCCCGGCGTCGAGCTGCGCCTCGGCAGCCTCGGCTCGCTCGACGCCCGCCGCGAGTACCTCGAAGAGCTGAAGGCCCACCTGCGCGCCCATGAGGCGGACGTCGCGAGGGAGGTGCGCGAGCGGATCGACGCCAACCCGCTGCGCGCCTTCGACTCCGACGACGAGGGCACGCGGGGAGTGATGGCTTCGGCGCCGAAGCTGGTCGAGCGGCTGCGGGGCGAGGACGCCGAGCACTTCGCCGAGGTGCGGGCGCTGCTCGACGCCGCCGGGGTCGAGTATGCGATCGACCCGACCCTGGTCCGTGGTCTCGACTACTACACGCGGACGATCTTCTCCTTCGTCTGCGACCGGCTCGGAGCCCAGTCGGAGATCGGCGGCGGCGGTCGCTACGACGGGCTGATCGAGCAGCTCGGCGGCAAGCCCACTCCGGCGGTCGGCTGGGCGGCCGGGATCGAGCGGATCGCGCTCGCCCTCGACGAGGAGGGCCAGGCCTCGCACCGAGACGTCTTCGTGGCGACCGGGGACGAGGAGCGCGAGCGGCGCTCGCTCGCCCACGTCCTGGTCGGCGAACTGCGCAAGGCGGGCCTAGCCGCCGAGGCCGACCTCGCCGGGCGCGGCCTCAAGGGCCAGCTCAAGCACGCCGACCGGATCGGCGCCCGCCAGGTCGTCATCCTCGAGGCCGGGGGAGCGCAGCTGCGCGACATGGCGAGCGGCGAGCAGCGCGCGGTGGAGGCCGGCAACCTGATCGAGGAGATCACGGGAGGTCTCGCATGAGCGGCGCGGACTTCCCGGCCCTGCGCCCCAACGGCTTCCGTGACGCCTGGTGCGGCCAGGTGCTCGGCGACCGCGTCGGCTCGGAGGCGCGGATCGCCGGCTGGGTGCACCGTCGCCGCGACCACGGTGGTCTCGTCTTCATCGATCTGCGCGACCGCACCGGCATCGTCCAGCTCGTCTTCAACCCCGACGAGGCGGGCGAGGCCTTCGCATTGGGTCACGAGCTGCGCGCCGAGGACGTGCTCAGCGCCGCCGGCGTCGTCGTCGAGCGAGCGCCCGAGACGGTCAACCCCGACCTGCCGACTGGCGCCGTCGAGATCAAGGTGAGCGGAGCCGAGCTGCTCGCCGACGCCGCGACGCCGCCCTTCCAGATCGAGGGTTTCGCCGGTGAGGCCGGCGAGGATGCTCGCCTGCGCCATCGCTACCTCGACCTGCGGCGCGAGCCGATGCGGGTCGCGCTCGAACTGCGCCACCGCGTCGTCGCCGCGATGCGGGAGTTCCTCGACGGCGAGGGCTTTCTCGACATCGAGACGCCGGTCCTGACCCGCTCGACTCCGGAGGGGGCCCGCGACTTCCTCGTCCCCAGCCGCCTGCAGCAGGGCTCCTTCTACGCCCTGCCGCAGTCCCCGCAGCTGTTCAAGCAGCTGCTGATGGTGGCCGGGTTCGAGCGCTACTACCAGGTGGCGCGCTGCTTTCGCGACGAGGCGACCCGTGCCGACCGCCAGGCCGAGTTCACCCAGCTCGACGTCGAGATGTCATTCGTCGACGTCGAGGACGTGATCGAGGTCAACGAGCGCCTCCTGGCCCACGTCTTCGAGCGCGTCGGCGGGCCGCGAATCGAGCTGCCGATGCGGCGCATGCCCTACGCCGAGGCGATGGGCCGGTTCGGCACCGACCGGCCCGACCTGCGCTTCGGCCTCGAGCTGGTCGACCTCGGCGAGGCGCTGCGGGAGACCGAGTTCAAGGTCTTCCGCTCCGTCCTCGATGGCGGCGGCGCCGTGCGCGGCATCAACGCCGGCCGGCGTGAGATGCCGCGTTCGGAGCTCGACGGGCTGATCTCCCGCGCCCAGGAGCTGGGCGCCAAGGGCCTGGTCTGGGCCTTCCGCGAGGGTGACGGCTGGCGCTCGCCTACGGCGAAGTTCCTCAGTGAGGCCGAGCTGGCCGGTCTCAACGCGCGGCTCGGGGCCGAGGAGGGCGACCTGTTGCTGCTCGTCGCCGACCAGCGCTCGGTCGTCGACTCCGTGCTCGGCCAGATGCGCATCGACCTCGCCGAGCGCTTCGACCTGATCGACCCCGACGACCACCGCCTGGTCTGGATCGTCGACTGGCCGCTGATGGAGTGGAACGAGGAGGAGAGGCGCTGGGACGCGCTGCACCACCCGTTCACGGCGCCGGCGGGCGCATTCGACCCCGACGACCCGGGCGCCGCCAGAGCGCAGGCGTACGACGTCGTCTGGAACGGCCAGGAGCTGGGCGGCGGCTCGATCCGCATCCACGACGCCGCGACCCAGACGGCGGTCTTCGCCGCGCTGGGCATCGACGCCGCCGAAGCGGAGGCCCGCTTCGGCTTCCTGCTCGAGGCGCTGCGCTACGGGGCGCCGCCGCACGGCGGCATCGCCTACGGCGTGGACCGCATCGTGCAGCGCCTGCACGGGGCTGAGACCATCCGTGACGTGATCGCCTTCCCCAAGACGGCCTCCGGCTTCGACCTGCTCACCGGCGCTCCCGCCCCGGTCGACGAGACGCAGCTCAAGGAGCTGGGGATCTCGCTGCACCGGCGCCACCTCGCCGGCCACTGATGGGCCTGATCGACCGCATCCGGGCGGCGTTCGCTCCGGGCCCCGGGGCGACGCCGGTCCACGTAGACGATCCCCGCTTCGACAGCTGGGAGGTCGTCCGCGACTTCGTCGACGTGCGCACCGCGCGCGCCTGGCACCAGGGCCTGGAAGAGGGCGGAATCGAAGCGGCGCTCACCGCCGATTGGCCGCTCGACCGCTTCGGTCGCGGCGACATCGCCCTGCGCGTGCAGACTGAGGATTGGAGCGAGGCGGAGCTCCTGCTCTCCAACCTCGACCTGGACGATTGACCGCTGGCTCTGGGGCCCGGCCGGTGCTACGGTTGGCTCGAGGCTCGAGCCCGTACGTGAGCCGTCCCACCGTTTGACCCAACACAAACGGCGAGGGTGCTGATCTCTCCTGGTCTCTAGGGACCGCGAGGAGGCGCCCACCCTTTACTTCAAGGGATCAAAGCCAGGGGCGGTACCGGCGGGCTGGAGCCTTTGTCGTTGCGCATTTCGTGACGTTTGGTGCGCCACCCGCGCGCCGTCGCAGTCCAAGCTTGTCGTCGTGACGACACGTTGCCGCGACGATTTCCGTTTTCGTCATCGATGCGATGGCGAAAACGGAAGAGACTGCCGGGGACGGGAGTCGACCGATGCGGTCATCGCGACGCTCGCCGAGCGGCAGCATGGGGTCGTGGCGCGTCGGCAGCTCGCAGCGCGAGGGATCGGCCGCGGCGCCATCCAGACTCGTCTTCATCGCGGTTCGTTGCACCTCGTCTTTCGCGGGGTCTACGCGGTGGGCCATGGTCGGATCGGAGCTTGGGGTCGGTGGAAGGCGGCGACGTTGGCGTGCGGGGAGGGTGCGACGCTCAGTCGCCGTTCGGCCGCCCTGTGCTGGGGCCTGCTGCGGGGTTCGGATGGGGCTCGCATCCACGTGAGTCGGCCGGGCGGGCACGGAGCCCGGACCGGGATCGCGATGCATCGGGTGAGCCTTCCGGCGGACGAGCGCACGACGGTGGACGGTGTGCCGGTGACCACCGTTCCGCGAAC
>Ga0070693_100000218_pt1 | contig 26640 bp, 19 predicted proteins | sample KBSK1103metaG_FD_65472 | JGI IMG/M metagenome (GOLD analysis project Ga0070693, IMG submission 65472) | Corn, switchgrass and miscanthus rhizosphere microbial communities from Kellogg Biological Station, Michigan, USA - KBS K1-10-3 metaG | ecosystem: Host-associated > Plants > Roots >...
AAATGTCTAAACGTCGGGAGTATCAGGCGAAGGCAAGGCGGCCGCGCGGGGCCGGGAGTAATTGGTTTGATACGGCTGTGGAAATGTGTGGAAAAGGGCGAAAAGAAAGTGGGTAGTGAATAGTGGGTAGTGAGTGGAAATCCACGAAGCAATCCGCGCCCTCGGCCACTTGGCTAAACCGCTCCGACCTCGACCACCTGACCGGGCTTAATAGAAAGAAGGGCCTCGGAACAGGCTGACATCCGAGGCAACAAATCCTTCATACGATTCGTTTTCGCGTGGAGAATGCAAGATGGAAACACTCCGCCCAGTCATGTTCTGCCGGTATTTGAGATTCCGATCGTTGGTGAGCAACACATCCCATTGGCCCTCGGCAAGCGTCAGGAGCTCGCCGTTCTTCTTGGAACCAAATCCCGCCTTTCGGACTGTTTGGCAGGCGTGGCCTAGTGCGGTGAGAGTTCCTTTCGGTCCAGCTGGAAGGCACTCATCGATCAGGATTTTCATTTCCCGAGACGTGCCAGTACGAGCGCCTTCGCTTCCTCGAGTGCCGCAATGGCCTGCTCGCGGCTGACCCCAGGAAATTGTTCCAGAAATTCATCGAGCGTTTCGCCGCCTTCTAAGTAATCGAGGAGCGTCTGAAAAGGAACACGCGTGCCCCGGAAGACAGGTTCTCCGCTATGGATGTCCGGATCTTGAATAATTACGCTTTCAGAACCATTCGCCATCGCCATACTCCTGAGCGCATCCCGATTATCGCATCCATCCGCAAGAAGCGCCCTCAAAACCGCCTTATCGTGCGAGGGCTGTGGCACCGGCCGATGGCATTCATGCAGGCAATCATCTAGAATCGCCGTCCATGACGTGCCCCAATTGTGGAAAGGAGATGACCGACTGGAAGTTGGACGGCCGCTTGGGCACACACGTCACCGTCGATGTGTGCACAGGGTGCCAAGCGTTCTGGTTCGATGAGCACAAAATTCTGCAGCTCTCTCCCGGCTCGACGCTCAAGCTGATGAAGTTTATCGGTGAACACTCGTCAACGGTCAAGCCGACGTTGCCGGACGTGCTGCGGTGTCCGCGATGCGGAGGCTCGCTGTCGCCGGCGCACGATGTGGTCCGAAACATGCGGTTCAACTATTGGGGATGTGAAAATGGGCACGGGCGATTCATCGGGTTTTTCGACTTCCTGAAAGAAAAGAATTTCATCCATGCGCTTTCGCCTCAAGAAATCCAGCAGTTGAAACAGAACGTGCAGAGCGTGAACTGCTGCAACTGTGGGGCGGCCATCGACCTGCAAACCAACTCGACTTGTCCGTACTGCCATTCCCCGATTTCGATGCTGGACATGAAGCAACAGCAACAGATGCTGGCGCAACTCAAGGAAGCTGCCGAGCCGCGGCCGGTTGATCCGACGCTACCCCTGAAGCTCGCCGTGGCGACGGAGCATACATCCGCCCTGTTTAAGGCGGAGGATACCGAGTGGTGGGAGGACGCCCGCTCGGGCGACCTGGTGCAGGCTGGCTTGAAGGCGGTCGCCCGATGGATCACGTCCGGTCTGTAATTGGATTGCCCGCAAGGAAGGGTGCGCCAGCCAATTCAAAAGCCTGGCCTACTCGCTTGCCTGATGGCGGTGGGGTGAAACATCGGAGCTCCGGCGCCCGTATCTATCTATAAGAAGAGGGCTCTAAGAAGGGCCAATGTCCTATTCGCCCATACTGATTGCTCATATTTGCGGTGGGGTCGTGGGCTTGGTGTCCGGGACTGCGGCGATGTGTTTCCGCAAAGGTTCCCCTCGCCATGTGCTGGCGGGAAGGATCTTTGTCGCCTCCATGCTCACCATGGGCGCCCTCGCAACGTACCTTGCCATTACGAGACATCAACCCAATAACATCGGCGGCGGGATCATAACCGTTTATCTGATCGGAACGGCATGGCTGACCGCCCGGCGCCGAGACGGGGAAACGAGCCGTTTGGATTGGGTTCTGCTGCTGATTCCCTTGGCGAATGGCATCCTCAGCTGGATGACTGGCGTCAAGGTCCTACGCAGCGGACACAGCTCACTAGATGGAGTTCCTGTCGGAATGATCTTGTTCATGGGTTCGGTGATGCTGCTAGCCGCCGCGGGAGACGTGCGCATGCTGGTGCGCGGCGGCGTTTTTGGAGCGAAGCGTATCTCGCGGCATCTCTGGCGCATGTGCTTTGGGCTGTTTATTGCAGCAGGGTCTTTTTTCCTCGGAGGGGCAAACCGCCCGCTGAGATTGCTTTCGACAGTGGGGCTCGGAAAATATCTATCCCCAGCTTTATTCAACACAACCTTGTATTTGATTCTCACTATACTTCCACTGATTTTGCTGATTTTCTGGCTAGTCCGAGTCCGCTTCACAAATGCCTATAACGGAAAGCCGATGATCCCGGGTGGAGATGCGAGATTCGTAGAACAAAAACCGGCACCCTGAAAATCGTAGGGACCGGCGCCCGACACCCGGCCACTTCTTCAATTCACCAGAGAGTTTCGTTGCGATGGCGCCCCGGCAAGCTGGCGCGCTCTCGCCCGCCTCGGTATAATCCCTTCGCTCCACTGAAAACTTGGCGATCTCTTGCGCGCTTACAAAAACGCAAACGCGCCTTTCCGCAGAAACGGAGAATCTTCGATGACCTTTTCAAACCGGTATGGACGCCAACTTTGTTTTCTCGCCGCTTCCGCGGTGTTGTGGCTTGCTCCCTCGGCCTTCGCGCAATCCGCCACCACGCTTCCGAGCGAAACGCCGGCGCAGCTGAAGCCGGTTACCGAGAGTTTCGACTACACGCGGCGCGAGGTGATGATCGCGATGCGCGATGGCGTGAAGCTGCACACCGTCATCCTTATTCCGAAGGGCGCCAAGAACGCGCCGATTCTCCTCACGCGCACGCCTTACAACGCCAGCGACCTCACTTCGCACGCCAACAGCTCGCACCTCGGCCCAATTCTCGAAGGGTACGACAACGCCACCGACGTAATCGTGGAAGACGGTTACATTCGCGTCGTGCAGGACGTACGCGGGAAGTACGGCTCCGAAGGCGACTACGTGATGAACCGGCCGCTTCGCGGGCCGCTCAATCCCACGAACGTCGATCACGCCACCGACACGTACGACACGATTGATTGGCTGGTCAAAAATCTGCCCGAATCGAACGGCAAAGTCGGCATCCTCGGAATTTCCTACGACGGCTTTACCCCGCTGATGGCGCTCGTCAATCCGCACCCCGCGCTGAAAGTTTCCGTCCCGATGAATCCCATGGTGGACGGGTGGATGGGCGACGACTGGTTCCACAACGGCGCGTTTCGCCAGCAAAACATGCCGTACATTTACGAGCAGGTCGGCACGCGCGACAACAGCGCCAAATGGTGGAGCGATCATTTCGACGATTACGACGTGTACATGCAGGCTGGCTCAGCGGGCGAACTCGGCCGCCGTCACGGCCTGGAACAAATGGGATTCTGGCGCAAAATTCTGGAGCATCCGAGCTACGACGCTTTCTGGCGGGAACAAGCCATGGACAAAATTCTCGCCGCGCAACCGCTGAAAGTTCCCGTCATGCTGGTGGACAGCTTGTGGGATCAAGAAGACATTTACGGCGCAACGGCCGTCTACAAAGCCATCAAGCCCAAAGACACGGGCAACGACAAAGTTTTTCTGGTGATGGGTCCGTGGCATCACGGGCAAGAAATTGAAGATGCCAGCTCGCTCGGCGCACTGAAATTCGGGAGCGACACGGGCGCGTACTTTCGGCAGCAGATCCTGCGGCCGTTCCTGGCGCAATATCTGAAGGACGGCGCGGGCAAGGCGGACATCTCGCCCGTCTCAGCATTTGAGACCGGCACAAACGTTTGGCGGCGGCTTTCCGCCTGGCCCACGGGCTGCGCGAGCGGCTGCGCTCCCAAACCCACACCCCTCTATCTTTCCGCGGGACTAAAGCTCAGCATGAGCGCGCCAGGTTCCTCCGATGCACCGTTCGATGAATACATCTCCGATCCGGCGAAGCCGGTTCCCTTCCGCGCGCGCCCCAGTCAACCTGTCGGCTACACCACCGAGCTGACCTGGTCGCAGTGGCTCGTCGACGACCAGCGCGAAGCCTCGGGCCGCCCCGACGTGCTCGTTTTCACGTCCGACATTCTGACCGCTCCTCTGAAGATCAGCGGCGAGCCTGTCGCCAATATAATCGCCTCCACCAGCGGAAGCGATTCGGACTGGGTCGTCAAGCTGATCGACGTTTATCCCGACGAAGTCGCAAGCCAGCCGAATATGGGCGGCTATCAGCTGATGGTCTCCGCAGATATTTTCCGGGGCCGCTACCGCGAAAGCCTCGAAACTCCCAAGCCCATCGCCTCCGACAAACCGCTGCTCTATCGCTTCAATCTTCCGAACGCCAACCACGTCTTCCTTCCCGGCCACCGCATCATGGTGCAAATCCAATCGAGCTGGTTCCCGCTGTACGACCGCAACCCGCAAACTTTTGTGCCTAACATTTTCTGGGCCAAGCCCGCCGACTATCGCAAGGCTACGCAACGCATCTATCACTCTTCTGCCGATTCCAGCTTCATCGAGCTCCCGCTGGTCTCCGCGCCGTGAGCACAAAAATAGTTGACGCTTACCGTCGCTCCACACAGAATCTTTAGTATTCCGTGGCTTGGCGGGTGACCATGTGTCGCGCTGCACGCGGACAGGAAAAACAGCCTGATGCAAATTACCCTTCGCCGCGTTGCAGTCGTTGTCGTTCTTTGCATTTCACTGTTGCCTGTCGCGCTGGTGCTTCTGCGCTCACGCGCGGCACAGGCTCAAGCCAATGCGGGCGTGGCACAAAAGGCTGCGCCCCAGCACAACACTGCCGAAGCCTATCGCTTCAACACTCTCGGCGTTGCCTACATGAACCAGCAGCGCCCTGCTGACGCACAGAAGTATTTTGAGCAATCACTCGCCGCCGACCCTAAATTCGAAGTCGCCCGGCTTAATCTCGGCATCTCTCTGCTGGCGCAGCAAAAACTTGAACCAGCTCGCACAGCTCTCGCCGCGGCCGTCGAAAAACTGCCGCAAGATCCTTTCGCGTGGTACAACCTCGGCCTCACGTACAAGGATCTTGGGGATGCGGAAAAAGGCGTCGACGCTTTCACGCACGCCACGAAGCTCGTCGATGAGGCTGATCCCTGGTATTTTGTCGGCTATCTCAATTCCCAGCTTCAGCGTTACGAGCAAGCCATTGCCGCCTTTCAGAAAGCTCTCGCTCTGTTTCCGTATCACGCGTCGGCAGAATTTGGTCTCGCACGCGCCTACCAGCGCAGCGGCAACGCTGCCGCGGCGCGCGAGCATCTCGCCAAGTTTCAAAAAATAACCTCCGAGCATCTCGGCTCGCCCTTCGGGGCCGCTTACGGAGATCAGGGACGGTTGTCTCTCGCCGAGTTACCGCGCAGCTCCGCGCAAACTGCTCCACCCGCTGTTTCCGTCCGCTTTGCACCGCAGCCCCTCTCGGAAATCGTGCAAGCCTTGGCGGGCAATTCCGCGAATATCGGGCCGAGCACCGGCGCGTGTTTTTTCGACTATGATGGCGACGGCAAACCCGATCTCTTTCTCGTCAGCGCGTCAACCGATGGCACAAGCCGGCTACTCCACAATCTCGGCAAGGGGAAATTCGCCGACGTCACCAAGGAGTCCGGCCTCGAAATTAACGGCAGCGGCTTCGGCTGCGCCGCAGGGGATTTCGATAACGATGGTCACACGGATCTCGCCGTCTGTTTCACCGATGGCGTCCGCCTTTTTCACAACAATGGCACAGGACAATTCGAAGACGTCACTGAAAAAGTGGGCATTCGCCGCGAGAAAGGCTGCGCCGGCGTCACTTTTGTCGATTACGACCACGACGGCGATCTCGATCTCTACATCACCATGCAACCCACCGCCGCAGGCACGCCGGAAACAAAATCTCACAACATGCTTTGGCGCAACAACGGCAACAGCACTTTCACAGACGTTTCCGCGGAGACCGCTCTCGGCTCCGACGCCACCGGCGCAGGGCTAGTCACAACCGATTTCAATAACGATCGCGCCATCGACTTCGTTTTCGCCGGAGGCATAGACGGCGCATCCATCTATCTGAATCCGCGACAAGGAAAATTCACGCCGCTTTCCGCGATCGATTTCAAGAAAGAAAATCTCCCGCCCGCGGTCGGCGTGGTCGCGTTCGACTTCAACAAAGACGGATGGATGGATCTCGCGTTCACGCACGCCGGCGCTCCCGGCATCAGTCTCTGGCGAAACATAGACGGCAAGCATCTCGAGCGCGTTCCTCTTCCCGATTTCGGGTGGCAACGCGGCTGGGGAATTTCCGCGATCGATTACGACAACGATGGCTGGCTCGATCTCGTCGCTGCCGGCGAATCCAGCAAAGGAGCCGAACTCCGGCTGTTGCGCAATCTCGGCGCGAAAGGCTGGGCCGATGTCAGCAAAGAAGTCCATCTGGATGCGGTGAAGGTTTCGCAGCCGCGGGCCATCGCCGTCGCCGATTTCGCCGGGAACGGCGACGCTGACCTCGTCGTCACTCAGCTCGGCGGCCCACCTATCGTTCTTCGCAATGAAGGCGGAAATCAGCACAATTGGATGGGCATCGACCTTAAACCTCTTGCCGACAACAAAAGCGCCATCGGAACAAAAGTGGAACTCTACGCGGGCCCGCTCTATCAAAAATGGGAAGTGCAGGGCGCCTCCGGCTATTTGGGACAAAACGCGCCAATGATTCTCGCCGGCCTTGCTGAAGAAAAAAACGCGGAAGTCGTTCGTCTTCTGTGGCCCACGGGCGTTCCGCAAGACGAAATAAATCTGGCCGCCGGTAAAGCACAATCCATCGCCGAGCTCGACCGCCGCGGCAGCTCCTGTCCGGTTTTATTTTCGTGGAATGGCAAAGAATATGAATTCATTGCGGACATGATCGGCCCAGGCGTCGTCGGCCATTGGGTTGGCCGAGGCGAGCACAATGTCGCGGAACGCGATGTTCCCGATCCCGACGAATATTTGAAAGTGAGCGCGAGCAGCGTTCGTCCGCTTCACGGCATGCTCAGCTTCCGATTCATGGAGCCGATGGAAGAAACCGTTTATCTCGATCAACTGCGCTTGCTCGCGGTTGATCATCCCGCATCTCATGAAGTCTTCCCCAACGAACGCTTCGTCTCTGCGCCTCCCTTCCCTGGCTTTCGCGTCATCACGAGCAACGACCCCCACCTACCGGTTGGCGCGTGGGATGACCGCGGAAACGATGTTCTTTCGCTCATTTCAAAGCGCGACAGAAAATACGTCACCGATTTCGAAGGTCTGCCCTTCACTGGTTTTGCGAAACTCCATTGGGTGGAGCTCGAGCTCGGGAAATGGGACGCAGCGAAACCGCTGCGCCTGATCATCGACGGCTACACCGACTATTTCACGGCAACCTCGATGTACGCCGCCGATCAAGCGGGGATCAAGGTTATCGCTCCGTATGTCGAAGCACTCGACGCTCACAACAAGTGGGTTCGCGTTGTCGAGGACATGGGCTTTCCCGCGGGGCTCGAACGCACCATGGTCACGGATCTCTCAGGCAAATTGCCGGCTGGCACGCGCCGCATTCGCATCGTCAGCAATTTGAAAATATATTGGGACGCCATCCGAATCGATCAGACTCCGGACGCGCGGGACATTCACACGGCGGAAGTTCCGCTCGCCAAAGCTTCGCTCGAATTTCTCGGCTACCCTCGCGAGATTCGCCTTACTCCCGCGAGCGACACCGTTTATTCCTTCACGAATCGCAGCATGACCGGCCCGTACGCGCGCGCGCAAGGAAATTACACGCGCTACGGCGACGTGCTCGGATTGCTTAGCGCGGTGGACGACCACTTTGTGGTGTTCGGTTCCGGCGAAGGCGTCAAGTTGGATTTCGATCCGCGCCAGTTGCCCGCTCTTCCCGCGGGATGGGTGCGCGATTATTTCTTTTATGCGAACGGCTTCGAGAAGGATCTCGATTTCTACGCGGCGTACGGTTTCAGCGTCGAGCCGCTGCCGCGCCACACGATGATTCCGTATCCATATCCCGCGGGCAAGGCATATCCAGAGGACGCGCAGCATCTTGGCTATGAACTCGAATACAATACGCGCCAGCGGTCGGATCGCCTGCCGCCCAGCTTGAGTTATCGGTATCCGCCAAAAAAGTGAAACTTGTGCATTTTTCTGAGTGTCAGTCCCACTGCACTTCTTGCCAAGACTTGTCCTGCGCGCTTTTCGCGATGGCGTCGCACAGAAGCAGTTCGTCATGCCCGGTTTCAAACGTCGGAAATGTTCTTGGCGCGCTTAAATCATTTTTCTCGACGTACTCGTAAAAATCCTTGAAAAGCTGCATGAATGTATCCGGGTAACCTTCCGTGTGTCCGCCCGGATATACGGCATAGCCCCGCGCGGCTGGGCTCATGAGCGCCGGATCCTTGAGCAACAATCCATTCGCTTCATCGCGCCGCCCGATCCACATCTCATTCGGCGATTCCGCATTCCAACCCAGCGAGCCTTCCGAACCGTTAATCTCAAACGCAAGCCGCGCTTTATGCCCCCCGCTGACCTGCGAAACACTCATCACGCCGCGCATGTCACCCTCAAAGTGCAGCAGCACGGATGCGTAGTCGTCGGTGCTCATTGGCATTTCGTCATAGGCAGTAGCGTCGGCTTTCTTAAACGTCTCGACTCGGCCGCGCGGCTTCCTGCGAACGGGGATTAAAGTGGCCAGGTCCGCGCAGACTTCCATAACTTTTTTCCCGGTGAGCCACATCAGCAAATCGAGACAATGCGTTCCGATGTCGGAGACAGCCCGTAAATCGCCGCCCAACTTTTGTTCGAGCCGCCAATTCCAGTCGGTCGGGTGCAGTAGCCAGTCCTGTAAAAAACTGCCCTGTGCGATGCGCGGCTCTCCGATGGAGCCTTGCGCGATCAGCGCGCGGGCTTCCTGGCAGAGCGGGTAGTAGCGCAAGTTGTAGGCCACGCCTCCGACGCGCTTCGATTCGCGGGCAATTTGCAAAAGCATTGCGGACTCGCGCGAATCCATGGCCAGCGGTTTTTCGCACAGCACATGTTTTCCCGCGCGCAGCAAGCGGCTGGCCTGTTCGAAATGAACGTAATTAGGAGTACAAATGTGAACGGCTGTTACAGAGGAATCTGCCGCAAGCTCGTCCAGCGATGCGTACGACCTCTCAAGGCCCAAAGCCTGGCTGGACTCCGCACCGCGCTCCTTCGTGCTGCCAAGAATCCCGCGTATTGGAATTCCCAAGCGCCGCAAAGCATCCACGTGCGCTCTGCCAACAAATCCCACACCGATCACTGCCGCCGTTTGTTTCATGGACCTCGCTCCTGATGTTGCTCTCACGGCTGCGTTTGCATTCGAATTTGCATTCGCGCGGCGTAAGGCAGTTTGCGTCCGACAATATGCAGGAGGCAAGGTACCAGTTTTAGGCCCGCTCGGAAATGGCTGGCATGTCTTTTTCGGAAAGGGAGACGGCCAGCGGGACGTGCTCCACGGTAAAACTCTCATCTCGCAGGTTTGCCGCTGTATTCTCTTCCGGGCTGGCCCATCTGGAGGATCACGGGCAGACTTCCCACCTTCACCAGGCTGTGCCGCCTTTATGTGGATGGCCGTTAATCGCACCGGCGCGTGGCGACCAATCAGGTCTTATAAACATCCACTTTAGGAAAATTCATCGCTCCAGATTCGCGCCTGCCTTTACAATTACAGCCGGCATTTTGTTTGGCGTGTTACGCGCCTGCCAATCTGAGGAGAGCTTCATGGCCTATCCGCTTCTTGATTTAACAAACAAAACGGCGGTAGTGATCGGCGGTACCAGCGGCATCGGGCTTGCTCTGGTTCGCGGCCTGGCTCAGGCGGGTGCGAATGTCGTCCCTACAGGCCGCCGCCAGGAACATGTCAGAAGCGCCGCCGCGGAGGTTGTGGCGCTGGGGAGGCGGTCGCTTGCGCAGACGTGCGACGTCACGGACAACGCCAGCATCGAGCGGCTTCTGCAATCCGTCTGCGCCGAGTTTGGAAGCGTGGAAATCCTCGTGAACTGCGCCGGGCGCACGAAGCGAATGCCTACCCTCGATTTCCCCGAAAGCGAATGGAACGCGATTCTGGAAACGAATCTTAGCGGGACTTTGCGCGCCTGCCGCATTTTTGGCAGGCACATGATCGAGAAGCGCTACGGGCGCATCATCAACATCGCGTCGCTTTCCTCTTTTGTGGCGCTCTTTGAGGTTGCCGCGTACAGCGCCAGCAAAGCGGCCGTTGCTTCCCTCACCCAGTCGCTCGCGATTGAATGGGCCGCGTCGGGAGTTTGTGTAAACGCCATCGTGCCGGGGGTATTTCGGACGGACTTGAATGCAACTCTGCTGGATGGAACTGGGCGCGGCCGAGAGTTTCTGATGCGCACGCCAATGAGAAGGTTCGGCAAGCTCGATGAACTGGCAGGCGCCGCGGTTTTTCTAGCTTCCGATGCGGCGAGTTTCGTGACGGGCCACTTATTGGCGGTGGATGGCGGTTTTCTGGCTAGTGGCGTCAACCAATGACGAGGACATGCGAGATCGAGCTTGTTTCACGATCTCGAGAAATTTCCGGGCATTCTCAACAATTGTCTCCGGCTTGTTCGACTTCAGCGCGTCGGCTTGCACCAATTCTCCGCCGATGCCCAACGCAATAGAACCTGCTTCAATAAATTCAGCAGCCGTGTTCAGGTTGACGCCTCCGGTTGGCACAAATGGAATTTGCGGGAATGGACCCTTCAGCGCTTTGATGTATTTCGCGCCTCCCACCTGACCGCAGGGGAAAATTTTGACGATGTCCGCGCCAGCTTCCCACGCGGCCATGATTTCCGTGGGAGTCAGCGCCCCAGCCATAATCAGCTTCCCTTCTTTTGCCGCAAATTCAACCGTTCTTAGATTGAGGCCCGGGCTGACTAGGAACTCCGCTCCGGCGTCCAGGCACTTGCGCGCTGTCTCGGCATTGAGCACAGTTCCAGCTCCGACCAGGACTTCGGAACCACAATTCCTTACCAGTTCGCGGATGACCTCGACGGCGCCGGGCACGGTCATTGTGATTTCTACAATCGGAATGCCGCCCTGACGAACTGCGTCGGCGGCGATGCACGCCTCACTCGCCGAGGCCGCACGAACTACCGGGACAATCCCAATCTCGACGATCCGATCGCGAACCCTTTGTTTATCCATTGGCGGTCACCATTTCTCCGGCCCTTCCTCGTCAGCGCGCGATGCGCGCCCCGACTCCTTTCATCACCTGCATCACTTCCTGGAGAGTTGCCATGGAGGTGTCTCCCGGCGTGGTCATCGCGAGAGCGCCATGCGCAGCTCCGCATTCGACTGACCACTGCGGATCTTGTCCCGCCAAAAATCCATAGATCAGCCCCGATGCGAAGGAGTCGCCGCCTCCAACGCGGTCGAAAATCTCAAGATTTTCACGATTTCTCGCCTGGTAGAACTTGCCATCGCAATAACAGATCGCGCCCCAGTCATTTTGCGTGGCGGTTTTTGCTTTGCGAAGCGTCGTGGCCACCACCTTGAAGGGATATTCCGTTACAACCTTCGCGATCATCTGCTTGAAGCCCTCGACGTCAAAGGTTGCGTGATGCTCGTCCATGCCAGGCACTTCGAATCCCAGCGCCGCCGAGAAATCCTCTTCATTGCCCAGCATGACATCGACGTGTGGCGCAATCCTGCGGTTTACTTCCTGCGCGGTTTTCTTTCCGCCATGCGACTTCCAGAGCGAGGCACGGTAATTCAGATCATAGGAAACAATTGTGCCGTGGCGCTTCGCCGCCTGCATTGCTTCCAGGGCAACCTCCGGGGTGGTCGAAGAGAGCGCGCAGAAAATTCCGCCCGTGTGAAACCAACGCGCTCCGTGCTTGCCAAAAATCTCGTCCCAATCGATCACTCCCGGCTTCAATTGAGAAACGGCGGTGTGGCCGCGGTCGTAACTTCCGAGCGCCGCGCGCACGCCGAATCCGCGCTCCGTAAAATTCAGACCATTGCGGGCCGCATGGCCCACGCCGTCGTGCTCGACCCAGCGGATTAGCGACGAATCGACTCCGCCTTGGTAAACAAAATCCTGAAGCAGCCGTCCGACAGGATCATCCGCGAAGGCCGTCACGACTGCGGCGTCCAGGCCGAAACACCGCTTCAATCCGCGAGCGACGTTGTATTCCCCGCCGCCTTCGCACACTTCGAAGGAGCGCGCCGTCGCGATGCGCCGATCGCCAGGATCCAACCGGAGCATGATCTCGCCCAAACTGACGATGTCCCAGCGGCACTCCTTCTTCGGCTTGATCGTCAGACCCATCGGTTCACCTCAACCTGCCTTTTCCCCGGCAATTCATGCATTCTCGATTTTGTTTTTTCTATTTCAGGATTCACCCCTGCGTCGCTCCGTCGAGTTTAGCGGGCTCCAGCCTGGGAGAGAGGATATGAATGACGGCGAGTGCCAGCAAGTAGGCGGCGCCGGCAATCACGAATGGAATCATGTAGCTCCCGGTCCACTGGAGCACGTGACCCACTACTGTGGCGATGAAAAATCCGCCGATGGCGCCGGCCATGCCTCCGATTCCGACTACCGAGCCCACGGCGCGGGCCGGAAACATATCGGAGGTCAATGTGAACAGATTGGCGGAGAATCCCTGGTGGCAGGCGGCGGCGAGCCCGATGAGCAAAACCGCGGACCAAGTGCTCTCCACGCGATAGCTGAACACCACCGGTATCACGCCGATGGCGCAAATCAGCATCGCAAGCTTCCGGGAAAAGTTGACGGTGCGCCCGCGCTTGATCAATGACGACGACAGCCATCCGCCGGCGACGCTTCCGACGTCTGAAATCACGTAAATCACCATGACCGGAATTCCAATCCCCGTCAGGGCCAGGCCATGTTTCGTTTGCAGGAAACCCGGCACCCAAAAAAGATAAAACCACCAGACCGGATCGGTCAGAAATTTTCCCGCGACGAAGGCCCATGTTTGCCGCAGTGGGATCAGTGAACCCCAGCTGATTTTTCCCGTCGGCTCCTTCAGACCGCTGGAGATATATTCCAATTCCGCCCTGGATACTTTCGGATGCTCGCTCGGCTTGCGATAAATCACCAGCCAAAACACGAGCCACACGAAGCCTAGCGCGCCAATTCCAATAAACGCGGTCTTCCAACCCCAGTGCATCACAATCCAGGGCACGATTAGCGGCGTGATGATGGCGCCAACATTCGTCCCGGCGTTAAAAATTCCGGTGGCCAGGGCCCGTTCTTTCTTTGGGAACCATTCCGCCACCGCTTTAATGCTGGCCGGAAAAACAGCGGCTTCGCCGAAGCCCAGTGCATATCGGGAAAGCGCAAAGGTGCTCAGAGAATTTGCCAGCGCAGTCCCCATTGAAGCGAGACTCCAGAAAACCATTGCGAGCGCGTAACCCAATCGAGTGCCCAGCTTGTCGATCAACCGGCCAACCAGCAACATGCCCACCGCGTAAGCGATCTGGAATGCCGACACCAGATTGCCGTAGTCGATTTCATTCCAGCCGAAGTCGTGCTGCAGGGTGTTCTTCAGAATTCCCAGAACCTGCCGGTCCATGTAGTTCTTTGTAGTTCCAAAGAGAAGCAAGGCGCAGATGACCCAGCGGAAGTAGCCAATCCGGGAGGAAACGTTGCTTAAGGGTACTTCAATGTTGCTCGCGGTCTCAGCTTCCACCAATGATTCCAAGTTGCCAGATCCTGACGTGGGGGGCGTTGGGTCCATTGTGTGAGTGTAAACGTACTAGTTTTTGCGTCCGGCTTCCAGCCCGGTAGCTCCCTGATCGAATCCAGGCTGCACATTAACGACTCCGAATTGACGGTCGGCGACCTCCCGGTGAGCCGCCATGGCCCACAGAAAGCAAATGCGATGGCCCGGAACGGAAACGTTGGGGTGATATCCGCTTGGCATAAGGACGGCGTCGCCATCGCGGACCACGGTCACCAGCTCCGGATATTCCGTATTGTTGTACACGAGCTGGATGCCGTAAGCGGGATCAGGCATGTTGAAATACACGTACATCTCTTCGAGCATGGACGCGTGTTCATGCGGGGGCCAGCTCGTCCAGTTGCCCGGATCAGCTTGCGTAAAGCCGACGACGAGTCTGCCAGCCTCAATGTTCTTGGCTAACAGCATATTGAGATGGCGCGTATACCCAGGTCCGCCCGTGCTGAACTTTAGTCCCGGGTCCTTGGCGAGGTCCGCAAAACGCACGACTTGCAGAGGGTAGAGATTGTCCACGTCGGCGGAGAATTCGGCGATGTCCACGCTGGTCTTTGTCGTGATCCTTACCGCGGAATCGCGCGGAATATAAATCGAGTCGTATTGTCCGACCTCGATGTGCTTGTGATCCACGGCCACAGTCGCCTGGCCGGAGAGGCAGATCAGTCCCATCTCCCGATTTCCCGTTGAAAATGACTCCGAGGATTTCGAAGCGTTCAGCAAAATACGGCCGTAGGCGAGATGGCGCATCGAGCTGTTGCCGGGAGAAATGGAAATGTGCCGACCGAGTTGCGCATTGGTCTTCCTGAAAATAAGTTTCTCTCCAGCGGCGTTCGGCTGCGTGGTCATGGAGGCTCCTTTCCAAGGAAGAATCCGTGCGATTCAACCGTCGAGGCACACCAGTTCGAATGATTCCTGGAGAACTCTAAGAACTTGGGGCTCCGGAGTCAAACCTTAAAAACTGATATTTCCATTCAGCGAGACTGAACTCATAACGCTAGTCAGTCTCTGTCTTGTAGTTAGGGTGCCCACAGGTGGAACTTGCCGCAAGGAGTTGTTCGCAGTGTAGAATGCGGTGCACACCTCATTTTGGCGACCGAGGCGGAAGTTTCCAGGACGAGCCCGCCTGTTTGCGCTGTGGGTACAAATTGGAGCTGGCAAATGGACGTCCACCAACTTGAACTGTTCCTCGCCGTCATGGACTCCCCCAGCATGACCCGCGCGGCGGAAAAGATTCACCTCTCGCCCGGCGCCGTCAGCCTTCAGCTCCACAACCTTGCCGACGAACTCCACACGGAACTTTTTGTGCGACGAGGAAAACGTTTGATTCCCACTCCCGCGGCTGTGCGTCTTGCCGAGCATGCCAAAGAAGTGGTGAGGATGATGGGGCACATCCAGCAACTTTTTGAAAATGACTTGGCCAAAGATATGCGCCCTTTCCATTTCGCTACCGGCGTGACCACGCTGATCTACCAGTTAGGCGGTCCGCTAAGACAGCTTCGAAAGCGCTATCCCAATGCGGAAATTCGCGTGACGGTGGGCGTGACGGAGGAAATGGTCGCTGGCCTTCTCGATCGCCGATTTGATTTAGCTCTCATCTCGCTGCCTGTATCGGAGTCTAACCTGAGGCTCATTCCACTTTTTGATGAAGAGCTGCTCATCGTGCGCCCCTCGGCAAACAAGGTGGGTAGCGGACATGTCGGCTCGCTGCGAGCTTCCGAACTCGCCAACGTCCCTTTTCTGCTCTATCCGAAGCGCAGCAATGTTCGGCTCGTCATCGACAAGTTTTTCAGCGAAATCGGCGTGACGCCCCGCGTGCTCATGGAGGCCGATGACACGGAAGCCATCAAACGCCTGGTGGAATCTGGATTTGGTTATTCGATTCTTCCCGAGCACGCTTTGCGGGGGCGTTCACGATTCTTTCAGAAGTTCCGGATCGCAGGTCATAGCTTGACGAGGAGTTTGGCCCTCGCCACCGCTCAAACCGAGTGTCCTCGAAAACTAACGGAGTCCATCGCCAGCTTTCTGCGCGCCACCTTGGTCGACGGCGGGGCTCCAACCAAAACTGCGTGAACACTTACATCCGCGACCTGCAAGACTCGTCCAACGGGTCCGAATCTCTCAGATCGTGCGTTAGATTCCGAAGTTCGGACACGCCCTCACGGGTTAAACAAGCTGCCCGTCCCTTTTAAAGCTAGTTTTGTGGCTCCTTTAAATGGGACCGTCAGCTTCTGGGCTTCTGAGTCGTATTTATACTCGCCGCCATCCCGCAGCCTTGCTCCATTCTTCGTCATTTCCTTCGGTCTCTTGCAATACACCTCCACGCTGCCTTCGGCGCCCAAATCGCCGAGTTGAATCGTCAACCCCCCGGCCTCCGGCGCGGCTGTGATTTTCTGGACTCCGTCCCCTGTAAAATAGCTGAACTCGCTTGCTGTCTTGGGCGAAGGATAAATTTCAATCCGCAGCCTCGGTGCCCAATTCTCTGTCCAGTTGTTATTCAGCTTCACCACATCTCCCCGCGAAACAATCGCGCCTTCGCGTACAAACAGTGGAATTGTCCCGAGCGGAGCCGAAACCGTGATGGTCTTCTTCCCGTCATAGACGGTGTGTTTATCGTTGTAATTCATCCACCGGCCTTCCGGCAGATAGACGTTTCGGCTCATGGCGCTCGCTGTGGTCACCGGGGCCACCAGAATATTCTCGCCATAGAGATATTCGTCCCACATATCAGTGAGGCTGCTATCTCCGGGGTAAGCAAAAATCAAGGCTCGCATCACCGGCATCCCGGTTTGCGTGGCCTGATAGAGATAGGATCGCGTGTAGGGGATCAGATCGTGGTGCTCCATTGCGTAAGTTTTCGCGATTCCCACGAGTTCGTCGTCGTAGTCGTCCCAAATCGTTCTCTTCGGGCCGTTGAGCACTTCCATCATGGGACTGAACGCGCTGAACTCCAGCCACCGCGCGAACAACTCCTTCTCGGGAACGCGGATATAGCCGCCTGTGTCCGAACCCCACATCGGAAAGTTGATTGCTCCGCTACGCAGTCCTGTTTTGATGGATACTTCTAGGCCCGCAAACGTGCTGCGCGTATCCCCGTTCCAAACCGCCGTGTATTTCCTCCCCGTGTCATTGACATTGCGCGTGAACGTGAAGAAATCATTGCCATTGACGTCGCGCAATCCTTCCGCGGCCATCTTCGGAAAGAGAATCGCGTTCAGGTTTTCCTGTGCCAGCGGCAACTCATCCTCTTCGCCGCGATCGATCTTGTAGCCCTTGACTCCGAGCTTCACGTACTCGTTCAATCTCTCTTTGAACCATTCGTAGGCGCCGGGGATTCGCATATCCGCCGCGGAGCCTCGTCCAAAAAATAAATATTGCCGCGCCGATCCTTCCACTTGCAGTTGATTCCAGACTCGGTTCGCAACCCATATCAATAGATTCATTCCCCGCTCATGCAGATCGTGGATCATCTTCGTCGGATCTGGAAACGAATCATCAAAGTCCATGTTTCCCCAACCCATCTCTCCGGTTCCAAAAGGCCGATCCAGCCAGATGGAGCCCGCCGGAATTTTCAAGGCACGCAACTTGTCCGCATCTTCTATCACTTTTTCCTGGGCGTTCGTCGCGCGCCGCAAATCGGCGTGATGATCGTCTCGCCACCAGATGCTTCCGAAGGCCCACGTCGGGGGCATAATCGCCGGCCCCGCCATCGCGTTGTAACGGTTGAAAACATCGGCGTACGAAGGGCCGTAGATGATGTCGTATTTCAACTGCGTGTCGAAGAAAGAAAAACTGGTCCTTCCGGCCTGCGCTATCGTGTAGTGTCCTTGGGCCGTGGTCTCGACGTACACGCCGTATTTCTTCGAGCTGACGTAGAAAGGAGCCCGCGCGCTCGAATAGTTGACGTCCGCCTGATGCCGTATGCCCATGAAATCATGGTCCGCTCCGCGATCGTCGATATTTCCGCCGAACGGCATTTCCCAGATGCCGTAGTAGTGCTCCCCCTGATCGGCGAACTCTTCCTTGATCTCCGCGGGCACGCCATTGGCAAACGCGAAAACCACCTGCAACACCTCCGGATGGACGAAGCGAAAGCTCACTTGCGCCGGCAACGACGTTCCTTCCAGGTGCAGCACCGCTCGCATTGAGCCACTCGTTTTCGTGACATCCGAAGCGCTGCGGACCGTGTAGCCATTCGAGGTAAAGGTGATTCCGCCGTTCTCCGAGACCAAAACTTCGCCGCTCGACTTCTCGATCACGCGATAGGAATACGGGCTGGTGTTCAACTCAATCCGCAAAGCCGAAGATTCGAGTGTTTCAGCCGCACGGCTCTCCGGGCTCAAAACTCCCATGCCAAATCCAATTAGAACGAACCAGGCGAAATTCATCAGACTCTTGGCTACCTTCATCAACCTTTCCTTTGTGCTGAATTGACGTGCGATTGTCCGAGCGCCTTCGCGCGATCCCCGACAGAACAGTACTCTCCGCCCCTGTCTCTGCCTGCACTCGACTTGTGGTTTTGCAATTCTATCCGCCACCGTTTTTATGGCGCCCGGCCATCCCAGTCAACTCAAGACTGATAAACGATTCCTTTAGTAAGTCTCAACACCCGAATTCACGGGTCTTGGCTTACTATTTGGCAGCAGATCATCGCAGGAGGACGCAGCCAATCATGCGCATTCCCATTGCCGGTGCAACTTTTATAATCGCCACCCTGGCCGTTTTTCTGACATCGCTGGTTTCCGCCGCGCCCGAGCGCGTCTCCGTCGTCGTCAACGAGCAGGCCCGCCGTGTCGACATTTCTATTGATGGAAAACCGTTCGCTTCCTATATCTGGCCCGCCACTCTCAAAAAACCAGTTCTTTATCCACTGCGCACGGACAAAGGCACGATCATCACGCGCGGCTTTCCTCTCGAGCAGCGCCCAGGCGAACGCCTCGACCACCCGCATCACGCTGGCCTGTGGTTCAACTACGAAAACGTCAACGGCCTCGATTTTTGGAACAATTCGGACGCCATCAAGCCCGATAGGGCTCCAAAGATGGGCACGATCCTCGAGCGCGCCATCGTCTCCGCAAAAAGCGGTTCGCAGCAGGGCGAGCTCGACGTTGAATCCGACTGGGTCACTTTCGAGAAAAAGGTCTTGCTTAATGAACACACTCACTTCGTCTTCCGCGGTGGCCCCGGCTACCGCAGCGTTGACCGCATCGCCACTCTAACGGCTCTCGATGAAAAAGTTTCTTTTCCCGACGAAAAAGACGGCATGCTGGGTCTTCGCGTCATTCGCGCGCTCGAAATTCCTTCTGACAAACCCGAAGTCTTCGCCGACGCCAGCGGCCATCCCACCACCGTCGCCAAGCTGGACAACACCGGCGTCAACGGCACCTATCTCACCAGCGAAGCAAAAAAGGGCGACGACGCCTGGGGCACTCGCGGACGCTGGTGCAATCTCAGCGGCATGGTTGGCGGCGAGCCCGTGACGATCACCATTCTCGATCACCCGGAGAATCCCGGTTTCCCAACATACTGGCACGCCCGCGGCTACGGGCTCTTCGCCGCCAATCCGCTAGGCCAAAAAGCTTTCAGCAATGGCAAAGAAGAGTTGGATTTTTCCTTGGCTCCTCACGCGAGCGTTACTTTCCGCTATCGCATCTTAATCTCGTCCACAATCCTCACCCCCCAAGCAACAGAGGCTGCTTACAAGGATTTCGTAGCGGTGTACCATTGATTCACTCGGTCACATGACCATCCACATTGGCCTAATCGGCGGCGGCAACATTTCCGAAACACACGCCCGCGCCGCGCGCGCTATCCCCGGAGTCGAAATCTCCGCCATCCATGGCACCAACCCCGAAAAAGTCGCTCGCCTCTGCCGCGAACACGGCGGAACTCCGTATCAAGATTTCAACGCCTTCCTGCAGCATCGCCCCATGGACCTCGTGATTATCGGCAGCCCCTCCGGCCTCCACGCCGAGCAAGGCATCGCCGCTGCCCGCAGCGGCCTGCACGTCCTCACGGAAAAACCTATCGAAATCAGCGCCGTGCGCGCCGACGCACTCATCGCAGCGGCAAAAAAATCCAATGTCCATCTGGGTGTGATTTTCCAGGACCGCACGAAGCCGCACATTCGCCAACTCAAAAGCTGGCTCGATCAAGGCCTGCTCGGCAAAGTGTTATTCGTTGATGCTAGCGTGAAGTGGTATCGCCCGCCCGAGTACTACGCCAATTCGCGGTGGCGCGGCACGTTGGCACTCGACGGCGGTGGCGCGCTCATCAATCAAGGCGTCCACACCATCGACTTACTTCTCTGGCTTCTCGGTGATGTCGTTCGCGTGCAAGCCCGCACTGCCGCGCTGCTTCACAAAATCGAAGCCGAGGACACCGCCGTCGCCACGCTTGAATTCGCCAGCGGCGCCCTGGGTATTTTCCACGCCACCACCGCCGCCTATCCCGGTTACCCGCGCCGCGTCGAAATCTCCGGAACCGAAGGCACCGCAATCCTCGAACACGACCGCATCATTGTGGCCGATCTCCGCAAATCCGCATCCGCCGCCACCGTCTCTGCCTCACTCGCTGCTCTCAGCGAATCCGCCAAAGACGAGAACCAAAGCGCCTCTTCCGCCACCGTCAGCGATTTTCGCGGCCACCAAGCCGTCCTCGAAGATTTTCTTGCAGCCATCCAGCAAAATCGCGCCCCGGCCTGCGACGGCGCCGAAGGCCGCCGCAGCCTCGCCCTAATCGAATCTATCTACCGGGCCGCAAAAACTCCGGACCGCACTGCCTCCGTCTAGGCCGCCCAAGCAGGATGTCCCCCAATCTTTTCCCGCTTCATTCCTTTGCCTCTCGGCTGTACCATGTCCAATTGCTTTCGGCTCATTCCGCGGAAATTGCGCGGAGTTCCACACGAGGTGTTTTACCATGCGGCGCCAAAACGCGTTCGGGCTCGCGGTTATTCTGTCCCTGCTCCTGGCCACCCCTGCATGCGCGGCAGAAAAATCAACCGCAACACAACTCATCGAACTCGCCAAATCGAATAGCCCTTCTCTGAAAGCCGCCATCACCAGCACGCTCGACGCCAAGGAACTAAAAGAGGGCACTGCCTGGATCGCCCACGGCCCCGACTTTTTCTTTGCCATTGAGGCGTCTACAAAACCAGCGCTATTCATTGATGGAGCCCCCGGCCCGCAGGTGCAAAATCTCGCCGGCTCCGATCTCTGGTACACACCCGCCCGCATCGAACCCGTGGGCAGGCTTCACTCCTTCCACTATCTAATCAACGGTGCGAATGGCAGCACAAAGTTCGGCGGCCGCCTGGACCTCCCGGCGTTCACGCCCTTGTCCTACCAGCAACCGGGAGTTCCATCGGGCGCACTTTCTCCAAAACTCTTCCACACCAGTAAAATCTACGATGGCATGAAGTGCGAGTATTGGATTTACGTGCCCGCGCAGTACGATCCGCACACGTCCGCCGCGCTCATGGTCTTCCAGGATGGTGGGGGGTACCTCGATCGCGACGGCAACAACCCCGCCCTCAACGTCATCGATAACTTGATCGCCCAGAAGAAAATTCCGGTGATGATCGCCGTGTTCATCAACCCAGGCGATATTGAAACCGCGCCGGGCACGCCCACATTCAATCTTGTGAAAGCCTATTCGGACAAATGGCAGCGTACTCTGAAAGACTCCATGCGCAGCACTCTTTACGACACTGTCAGCGATCGCTACGTTCGTTTTCTGCGCGACGAACTCCTGGCTGACGTCCAATCCAAATACAACATTCGCAAGGATTCTTACAGCCGCGCGATCACCGGCCTCTCCTCAGGCGGCATTTGCTCTTTCAACGTCGCCTGGCAAATGCCCGAACAATTCAGCCGCGTCATCTCCTGGATCGGCAGCTTCACTAGCATCCAATGGAAAGAAGATCCAGCTGTTCCCGACGGTGGTCAGGACTACCCCGAAAAAGTTTTGCATGAGCCGCACCGCAATCTTCGCGTATGGCTTCAGGACGGCTCCGAGGATTTAGAGCTCGAACGCTACGGCAGCTGGCCGCTGGCCAACATTCGCATGGCGAATGCCTTGAAGCTGAAGAACTACGACTTTCATTTCAGTTTCGGCAAAGGCACGCACAATTCCGCCCACGGCGCCGCAGAATTCCCCGAGGAGATGGTCTGGCTCTGGCGAGATTACGATCCCGCCATAACCGCGCAGACCTACGAAATGGAACCATCCGAAAAATCGAAGCCGCTGTTTCGAGTGTCGATCGCTAGTCGTGAAGCCGAGTAACACGTGAATTTACGCGCAGATCGGGATGCCGGCGGCCTTATCCACTGCATCCCATCGTCCGCACTACCCTTTGTTTATTTCCAGCTCGGACTCAATGAGGTTGCACTTCGACCGCGTCGGGAAGGTGAAACGTTCCATGCATCATTTCGTCCACAGTGACATTCTTTCCACGTTGGACATATCGCGCCAGGACGCTCGGCTGTAACCACTCCAGCCCCCAGGCATCTTCCACGGCGACAATGGTGTACGAACCGGGAATCACGCCCTGCACAACGAACGTCCCATCGAAGTCGCTTTGGTCTCGCCGGAACAATTCAATATGCGCAACGGGGTCCTTCGGCACCAGCGCGACCATAACGCCCGCAACTGACTTGCCTTTTTTCTGCACAACTCCGTCGATGCTGACAGTCCCTCCGGAGAGCCACGCCGTCAGCTCAACTGCTGCCCCGGCAGTGATGTTCACGTCGTGGCCGGGAGTATCGCCCGCCTGCGAAGAAGTTCGCACGACGGAATAGGGCTTTGTTTGGGAGCCGACCAGAATCGCGTATTTGCCCGGAGGCAAATTTTCAAAAGTGAACTTTCCCCGTCGGATCTCCTCGCCTGAATGCCACAGTTCGTCGCCGGGAATCCTGCAATCCGACGCCATATTGCCTCGGCAGCGTTTCCTCCCCGGGTATTTTGACGGAAAGTTTAAGGCTGCCAAGCGTTTCGCCACGAGAATCGTCAAGTTCCTGCCCGTCACGGTTGAGTTCGACGTCCGCGGATTGCTCGAGTTGGCCCGACTCCGAGTTCTTTGCTCTCACGGTGTAATGGCCGGGCGCAACACCCGTTAGTTCGTACATCCCTGGCGCCACCTGGCGGAAGCCGTCAGTCTGCACAAACTCGACAGAATCGAACACGTGCTTTTGCAGCACCGGCATACTGAAGTTATTGGGCTGGTCTGGACGGTTCTCAGGAATTCGAAAAATGAAGTGCAATGCCGGTACCGGATTTAGATGCATTTCGACCTGAAGCCTGTCACCGCCTTTTACTTCGATGGGAGTCGCACTGTCCGCTTCGGTCGCGCCGTTGTAGTAAGTGCTAGGGTAAGCCACGTCCAGACCGGGAGAGACTTGCGGTGCAGGACCGTCCGCTGGGACTGACGCAGTCGCCGGATGCATCGCGTACCACGGCTTTGCGTTCACGGAAATATAGTATTTGCCGGGGCGCAGCAGAGAAAAATCGAAAAACCCACGGTCGTCACTCGTCGCATTACTAAAACGGATGATACGGCTCATGCCTGCCCCGTGGTTCTCCAAATACAAAACGAGATTTGCGCTTCGCACGGGCTCGCCAAACTCATCCATCACATGGCCCGTGATAAGCGCCATCGGCGTAAGCCGTAGAACCAGGTGTTCGCTCGCGAATTCCGGCCCTGTCACGATCGCCGTGGAGTACTGTTCGTGTTGTTCGTAAGCCGAGGAAATGAATCCGCGCTTCGCTCCCTCCAAGGAATACTTTCCAGCCTTTAGTTGCGAAAACTCGAAATGACCGTCCTCCGAAGTCACCATCGAAATCGACTTCGCTCGGTCTCTCGTCTCTGCAACGGAAATGCGTGCTTGGGAGAGCGGCTCACCCGTCGTTGCACTCACGACCGTTCCTGCAATCCGGAAAGTTTGCCCCGCACGGGAGGTCTCTTGCGCTGCGGGATTCTGATCCGCAACTGCGCCGCAACACCGCACCAGCGCCAGCCCGCAGCTTACAATCACCATTCGGCGAATGCGCGCGCCAAAACTCATTGGGCATCGCCTCCCCGGATGATTCTTAGACGCAGGTGCTCTTTCTGGCCGGCCTCGAGTTGAACGACTTGTCCTTTGGACTCGAGATTCCGCATGGCTTCCGCATCGGCGTATGCCAAGTCGTCCTGCTGACGATCAAATGCAAGAACACGGTAGGTGCCCGGCGGCAGCTGCGCGAGTCCAAACGATCCATCAGGAGTAGTCATTGCTTGGTGGAGTTGCCCGGGCCCCTCGCCGAGCGGCACGAAGTACACAAAACTCTGGGTTTTCTCGTCGATCTTGCCTTCTATCTCCGCTCCGTCGTCCCGCAGCGTAACTTCGATCGCTGAGCTTGCGCCGCCCATCCCCATTACCAGAGGCTGGCGCAAGAGATCAATTCCACCGGACTGAATGGAAGCCGCATAGCCGGCGCCAGTTTGGACGCGAACTCGATAGCGCCCCGGCCGAACATTCTTGACTACGAGTGTGTGTTCCACACTCCCTTCCCATGGCTCTGACGCTCGCATTTCCCCCGAGCCAAACTCTTCAACGGGCATCAGCATGACCTGGACATTTGCGCGCCGGCGTCCCGCGCCCTCTGATGGACCTCCCGGCGGCGGCGTGTCTTCAACGAACACGCTTTGACTCGAATTGAATTCTTCCTTCACCGTCACGGCCAAAGCTGTGTTGGGTACGAGGTTGAGTACTGGCCCCTCGCTCGATCCGGGGCCCACGGAGAAGTTCAGAAATCCAGTGGAACCTGGCTGGCCTTGGGAGAGTGCTTCGAGCGTGTAGTTACCGTCTGGCAGCATCCCCTGAATCAACTGCTCTCCGGAATTGTATCCGAGGGAATACCCAGGCCCGGCATGGCCCACAGGATAGACTCGAACACTTATCGGCTGCGCCGCAGTTCCATTTGCGATCGGAATTTTGACGGGATAATAGCCGTGTCGAACTGGGGAGAGATTGGCCTGATACGTTGTACCCTCAGCCAGGTCAATGGGAGAGGCCGACGCAAAATCGACGGCGGCTGGAAAGAAAACGGGTGGGTACCCAAACTGTTGTCCGCCCGGCGTAAAGGTCAGTGGATCTCGATCGAGCTCCTCCGCAGTCCCCAGCTTGTAAGTCCCAGGGGGAAGCTCGCTGAAGCGAAACTCGCCGTCTGCCCAGGTACTGAAGTTGCGCGTAAACTGCCATACTTCTTGCCCTTCCCTCATTTCGCGGCGGTACAGCTCCACGCGAATTCGCATACCGCTTTCCAAACCCGGAACCGCGACGTGCCCAACAATCAATGATTCCGGATCTAGATAAATGACCACCTCGGGTTGGTTTGGCACCACGCGGCCGCTGGACGGGTCTGCCGGAATCTCCAGAAATCCGGGCTTGCGCGCCTGGAACATCGCCGGCCGGGAGTTCCGCATCATTCGTAGCTGCCGGGCGCGAAGTACGCTGGCGTCGGGCGTCGCGGTCCAATCCTCTTTTGGCTCTGGCTCTAGCGGCGGAAACTTAAACTCGAAACGGCCTTCATCATCGGTCATCGTGGCGTATCGCTGGTCCAGAGAAAAAACGAGGGCCCGGCTGATCGCCTCGCGCGTTTTGCGATTGAGAACCCTGCCACGTATGGACGATGCGCTATCGGCGGTACTGCCACTCCCCGCCACGGACTGTGCTCTTGCGGAACCGCAGAGCATTACCCAAAAGAAAAAGATCGCCAAGGAGACCGTGCGGAGCCGCACACTCTGGCATAGAAAAGTACACGCGACCGAAAGTTTGGCAGGAGCAGCCATCGCCACAGTTTCTATCCTCGCCAATTATTACACAGAGAAATCGATTTCCCTCGAAGGATTAGTTGCGGTTTATCCCGAAGACGCTGCCTCGATGCTGGTCTACACTTCGCCGAAGACTTTGTTCGATCCATCCAACAAAATCCCCCCACGGCACCTGAAGACGAACAAGGCCGCCGCAGCATCGCCCGCATCGAACCTTTCCACCGCGCTGCAATAACCGCCCATCCCTTCGCCATCGCCCGGTGCGCACGCCGACCCGCTTCTCCGCCCAGTCCTGCGCCCCACATTTCGCTCCTTAACTCTTTACAGCCCTCCCTCATGAATTATTAGCTTGACATGGATTTACGCTCGCCTTGTTGTCACCCCATCGTTCGGCCTCCCAGCCACTGTGAGGTTGCCCATGCGCTTTCTGCCCTGTGCGCGGTTTTTCTCCCGTTCTATCATTTTCATCCCACTCCTGGTAATCCCGTTTGCGCCGCACCTCGCGCAAGCACAATCCCAACCTGCGCCACCGACGCACAAAGCCCCGCCTCCGCCACCACCGCCTCCCGCCGTTGACCAGCAGCAGTTCATCTCCTACTGGACCACCGAGACCGGCTGGCGCACCGAGTTGCAGCTCCGCAACAATCAAGTCGGCCACGTCCTGACCGTGACCCCGGTCCTACGCACAGCCGACGGCACCGAGACGCCTCTTTTCCCTGTCGTAGTTCAGCCGCAGGAAGTCAAAACTGTAGACGTTGCCACCGCGATCGGAGATACCGCGCCCCAGCTAATCGGCACCTATGGCTCGCTCGCCCTCCGGTACAGCGCCCCCAATCAAGTTAATCTGTACGCTGTCTCTATGGTTATGGGTGTCGGCCACTCCATCGCCTTCCACATCGATGCCACGGGCGAAGACCAAGCCGAAAACGTCGGAGGCCGCGAAGGGATTTGGTGGCTCCCGAACGCCACAGCGAATGACTACCTTGTCCTCATGAACCAGGGTCAGATTCCTCTCCAACTC
>Ga0070693_100000223_pt1 | contig 26411 bp, 21 predicted proteins | sample KBSK1103metaG_FD_65472 | JGI IMG/M metagenome (GOLD analysis project Ga0070693, IMG submission 65472) | Corn, switchgrass and miscanthus rhizosphere microbial communities from Kellogg Biological Station, Michigan, USA - KBS K1-10-3 metaG | ecosystem: Host-associated > Plants > Roots >...
CCGAAGGCGGAGCCGTCGCCGACGGCCTCGCGGATCTCCCCGCCGGTCTCGGGCGCGATGACGATCCCGATCTCGCTCACGCCGGCCTCGACCAGGGCTTCGATCCCGTAGAACAGCACGGGCTTGTTGGCCACCGGCACCAGCTGCTTGGCGGAGGTATGCGTGATCGGCCGCAGCCGCGTGCCGGCGCCGCCGGAGAGGATCAGGCCCTTGAGGTCTCGCACGTCGCCGGAAGGCTATCGTCGCGGCGACGATGAGCCCGGACGGCCCAGCGCCCGCAATCGACGTCGCGATCGTCAACTGGAACACGGCCGAGGCGGCGCTCGCCGCCGCGCGCGCCTACCTCGCCTCCGGCGAAGTCGAGGCGCGGGTGACGATCGTCGACAACGACTCGCGGCCCGACCAGCGCGAGCTGCTGCGCGAGGGATGCCCGGAGGGCGTCCGGCTCGAGCTCGGCGAGGAGAACGCCGGCTACGGGCGGGCCGCCAACCGGGCGCTGCGCGGCGGCGACGCCGAGCTCGTCTGCGTCAGCAACGCCGACGTGCTGCCCGAGGCGGGCGCCCTCGCCGCGCTGGCCGCCGTCGCCCGCGGGGAGGCAGGGGCCGGAATGGTCGGGCCGGTCTTCGGCGGCGACACCGACCGCTACCACGCCGCCCTGCCCGGGCCGGGGACGATGCTGGCGCGGATCCTCGCCGGCTCCTTCGGCGAGCGACGGCAGCCGACCCCGGGGCCGGGCGCGGTCGCCGAGGTCGGCCAGCCGTCGGGAGCGTGCTTCGTCGTCCGCCGCGCGGTCTGGGAGGAGCTGGGCGGCTTCGACGAGGGCTTCTTCCTCTGGTACGAGGACGTGGACCTGGCCAAGCGGCTGCGCGACGCCGGCCGCCGCAACCTCGTCGCCGGCTCGGCGCGGGTCGGCCACGCCGGGGCCGAGGCCTTCGTGCAGATCGACCCGCGCGAGCGACAGGCGATCCGCCTGCGCTCGGTCGAGCGCTACATCCGCCTCCACCACGCCTGGACGATGCCGGCAGCCGCCCCGCTACTTAGGCTCTCCAGACGCCTTAGAGCGGGCGGCGCCCGATGAGCACCTCGATCGACACGGTGATCGCCGGTCATTCGGGTCCGTGGCGATCGAGGTGCGAGAAAGTCCTCCCATGAGCTCCCTTTCCGTCGTCATACCGACCAAGGACCGCGTCGCGGCGCTGATGCGGACCCTCGACGCGCTCGAGGGCCAGCGGGCCGAGGGCGCCGAGCTCGAGATCCTCGTGATCGACAACGGCTCGGGCGACGGGACGCCCGACGTCGTACGGGAGCGAGTGGAGCGCTCTTCGCTGCCGCTGCGGCTGGTCGAGCAGCCGGCGGGCGGCCCGGCGGCGGCGCGCAACGCCGGCGCCGGCGCCGCGTCGGGCGAGGTGCTGCTCTTCCTCGGCGACGACACCGAGCCCGCCGACGCGAGCCTCCTGCGCGCCCACCTCGACCTGCACGCGGCGCGCCGCGAGCCGACCTACGGCGTGCTGGGGCGGATCACCTGGACGCCGCGGGCGCCGGTGACGCCGTTCATGCGCTGGCTGGAGAACGGCGGGCCCCAGTTCCACTACGGCGACCTCGAGGCCGGCCCGGTCGACGCGGCGAGCTACTTCTACAGCTCCCACGCCTCGGTCAAGCGCGCCCTTTTCGAGCGGGTCGGCGGCTTCGACGAGCGCTTCCCGACGGCGGCCGTCGAGGACACCGAGCTCGGCGTCCGCCTTGCCGACGCCGGCCTCGAGCTCGACTACCACCCCGAGCTGCTGGTCCTCCACGACCACCCGACGACGCCGGAGCAGTCGCGGCGGCGCTCGGTCGCGGTCGGCCGGGCGGCCGCCCTCTACAACGAGCTGCGCCCCGACCGGCCTCACCCGTCGATCCAGGCTCCCCGCGGCCTGGCCTGGTCGGCGGTCCGCCTCACCGAGCCGCTGCTCGGCGTCGCCGCGCGCCTGCCGCTGCCGCGCGGCCCGCGCGAGCGGGTCTGGCTGGCGATGACCCGGGCGGGCTACGCTCACGGCTACCGGCTGGGAGCGGCCCGATGACGCTGCGCCGGCTCAACTCCTCGGTGCTCTCGCCGCTGCTCCTCTTCCCGCTCGTCTGGGTGCTGACGGCGCTGCTCGCCCAGATCCACATCCTGCACGTCCAGGGCCCCTGGTCGACGGTGATGGTCGCGGTCGTCGCCGCCGTGCCGCTCGCCTTCCTCGCCGGCGGCCTGATCGGCGAGGGGATCGCCTCGATCGCGACCTCCGCCGCCCGGGCACGGCCGCCGATCCGCATCTCGCGGCGGGCCTTCCGGCGCACGCTTCTGGTCCTGATCGGGATCGGGCTGCTGGCCGTCGCCTACCAGTTCGGGCGCGCCGGCCGGCCGCCCCTGCTCAGCGGCAGCATCGACGAGGCGCGCTTCTCGGAGGGCGGCCCGACGATCCTGCTCACCGACCTGCTGACGATCGCCGTGATCGTCGCCATGACCCGGGCGCGAAACCCGTTCGGCCGCGAGTCCCGCTTCGAGCTCGGGCTCTCGATCGTCGCCCTCGGGGCCTTCGCCCTGCAGGCCGGACGCGGCAACGTGATCCTGCCCGTCGTCGTCGTGATCATCGCCCGCTGGCTCTACTGGGGACGGCCCAGCCCCTACCTGATCACCGGCGGCGCCCTGCTCGCCTTCCTGGCGATCGTCGCCGGCTTCTACCTGCGGACCTACCAGCACCCGACGACGCCCTTCGAGGCCGAGCTGTTCAGCGAAGTGCTGCCGTCGCTGCCCTTCTTCCTCAAGCCGTTGATTCCCGTCTACCTGATCCTCACCACCAACTTCGTCGCCCTCGAAGGCATCGTCCACCACTTCCCGACCACGGCCCCCTTCGCCCACGGCGCCTTCGACGCGGCGGCGCTCGACCGCTTCTTCCCGGGCGCCCGCCACATCGGCGACGTCTCGGGCGAACTCACGCCCCCGTGGGTGACGAGCACGATCGCCGGCTCCTTCTGGGCCGACGGGGGGTTCGCGCTGTTGGTGCCGGGGGTCGCCGCCGCCGGGGCCCTTGCCGCGGGAGCCTTCGGCGCGGCGGCCCGCACCCGCTCGTTCCGCTGGTGCGTGGTCTCCGCCTACCTCACCTTCATCGCCCTCTTCGGCCTCTACACGAATCTCTGGACCCAGCAGATCGACTGGCTGATCGTCGCCCCGGGGCTGCTCCTGCTCGGCGCCTTCGTCGAGAACCCGCAGGCTCCGCCGGGCGTCGTCGGGGCCGCATGGGGGAAGATCCGCGGCATGCAGCGGGGCGGATCGGCAGCGACGGCGCCTCCTCCGGCGTCCGCGGAGGCGGAGGGTGCCGCGTCCGAGCCGCCGTCCCCGCGCGGCTTCGGCGCGCGGGCGGCGATCGTCTGCGGAGCGATCGGGATCGCCGCGGTTCTGATCGCCGGTCTGATCGTCCAGCGGACGCTGCCGGAACCCTTCCCGCTGGTCAAGACGATGCCCCTGCCGCGCTCGGTGGCCAGCGCCCAGGCGGTCTTCACAGACAGCGGGCGCGGCTCCGACAACACCCAGGTCTACTGGGTCAACCGGCGCGGTCGCACCGTCCGCCTGCACGTCTTCGACCCGGCCAGCCGCCGGACCAGGTCGACGACGTTCCGCTCCTCCGGCCTGCCCGGGAAGACCTATTACGACGTCGGCTCCTGGCTGCCGATGGCGATTCCGGCGATCTTCGAAATCCAGCAGGCAGCGAAGAAGATCTTCGTCACCGTGCGCCGCAGCGACGACGGCGCGGCGATCGGGGCCTACTCGCGCACGCTCCCCGAACCCGCGCCCGGAGTGACCCGAACCTACGAAATCGCCTCCTACGACGCGCCCCGCGCCGACCTCCTCCTGGTCGACCGCGGCCTCAGCGCCTCGCGGGCGCGGCTCAGCATCCTCTCCGGGGAGACCGGCTTCCGCGGCCAGGTCTTCGGCACGGTGCTGCCCTTCCGCGGAGCGCGGCCGAAACACTGGTCGCTGGGCATCGGCGAACTCGCCGGCAAGACCTTCCCCAACGGCAAAGTCGCGACCCCGAGGCCCGACATTCTCCTCGTCGAGCGCGACCCCGGCGAGGAGCACTCCAACCTCAAGGTGATCGCCGGCGAGGAAGGCTACGGCGGCTTCTCCTATCAGCGCGACATCGACGAGCCAGGCGACATCCCGGCCAGTCGGATCTTCGTGCAGGGCTCCTACCTCGGCGCGCCCGCGCTCTTCGAGGTCCTCCCCGAAGCCGCGCGCAGGCCCCTGCTGAAGATCTTCGACATCCAGCCCCCGGCCGCCCTGCTCTAGCAGGCCTCCAGGTGCCCGGCGCGGAGGAGCGGTTCGAGGAAGCGGAGCGGTTCGAGGCCGCCCAACCGGCCGAGCCCGCCCTCGGCGCCGTGGCCGCCCGCGGAATCGGGGTCCTGGTCGGCCGCACCCTCGGGCTGCAGCTGCTCACGGCGGGCGTCACCGTCGTCCTCGCCCGCCTCTTGACTCCCGCCGACTACGGCCTCTTCGCGATCGCCCTCGCCGTGCAGCTCGTCGGCCAGCGCGCCGCCGAGCTGGGCCTGCCGGCCGCGCTGGTGCGCCGCGAGGACGACCCCACGCCGGAGATCCAGTCGGCCGTAACCGGCGTGATGCTCCTCTTCGCCACGGCGCTGAGCAGCCTGCTTCTCCTGGCCGCGTTCGCGATCGCGCCAGCCTTCGGTGGCGACAGCGAGACGCTGCGGGTGATCGCCGTCGCCACCCTGGCGATGCCGCTCTACGCGGCGCGGGCGATGCCGATGGTGCTGATGGAGCGCCGCCTCGCCTTCGGCCGCGTCGCCCTGGTCGAGACCGCCGAAACGCTCGTCTTCAACGCCTTCGCCCTGCTCGCCGCGGTCGCCGGCCTCGGCGCGTTCAGCCTCGCCGGCGCGGTCCCCGTCGGCGCCGTCGCGGGGGTCCTCGCCGCCTGGGCGGTCCAGCCCTTCGCCCGTCGCGCCCGCCTCAGCCTCGAGCCCGTGCGTCCGCTGATCGGGTTCGGCGCTCGGATCAGCGTCCTGCAGGGGATCTACCTGGTGCGCGAACTGGGCTTCGTCGGGATCGTCGCCGCCGTGGGCGGAGCGCCGGTGGCCGGCTACTACGCGATGGCGAAACGCCTCTTCTCCTTTCCGATCGCGCTCACCGCCGCGGTCGCCCGGGTCTCCTTCCCCGCCCTCTCACGCGAACCGGAGCTGCGGCCGGGGCGCACCGCCCGGATCGTCGCCTACTCGGCGATCGTCGCCGGCCTGCCGCTGGCCCTGGTCGCCGGCGCCGCGCAGCCGCTGATCGCCGTGGTGCTGGGCGACGAATGGATGCCGACCGCCGACGTCGTCCTCGCCGGCTCGCTCGGGATGATGCTGACCGCGAGCGCCTGCGCGACGATGATCGGCTCGTTCATGGCCGAGGGCGAGGCCCGCTTCCCGCTGGTCTCCGCTGTCGCCGAACTGACGGTGCTGTTCGCCCTGGCGGCGCTGCTGACGGGGCCGATGGGAGAGACGGGCGTCGGACTGGCGATCACCGCCTCGGTCCTCGTCGGCCTGCTGGCGCTCGCGATCGGCGCCCACCCGACGGTCAGGCGCTCGCTGCTGGCGGTCGCCAAGGCGAGCGCGATCGCGGCGCTGGCGGCGCTCGTCGCCCAGCTGCTCGACTTCGGCGAGGGCGCGGGCGGGCTCTTCCTCTCCCTGGCCGTCGTCAGCGCGGTCTGGCTCCCGCTAGAGGTCCTATTCTCCCGCGACGACGTGAGCGGCATCCTCGGCACCATCCGCCCCATCCTCAGCCGCCGGGCGGCGGCGACGTGAGGATCTGCCTCTTCGACTGGAACGTGGGCGGGCACCACAACTACTACACCCGCGCCACCGCCGACGCCCTCGCCCCGCGGGCTGAAGTCGTGATGGCCGCCTCCGATCCGGTGCTCGCCGGCTTCTCCAACCCCGAGGTGAAGCTGCACTCGCTGGGCGACCCGCGCCCCCGTCCCGGTCCCGAGCCGGGACTGGACAAGGCGACGCTGGCGCGGCGCGAGCTCGCCCTGATGCGCGAGGCGATCGCGGCGACCGAAGCCGACCACCTCTTCAACCTGCTGATCGACCCGGTGCTGCGCTGGATGGTCCGCGAACCGCCCTTCGACGCCAAGATCAGCGGCATCGTCTTCTTCGCCACCGCCCACCTGCCGCGCGCCTACGGCCTGCCGCTCACCCCGCGCGAACGCGCCAGCGCGCTGTTCAAGGAGTGGAACATCCGCCGCTGGCGCCGGCGGCCCGACGCCCACGCCGTCTTCAGCCTCGACCCCGAAGCGGCGCGCCTCTGGAGCGGGAAGAGGGGCGCCCAGGCGCGCTGGATCCCCGAGCCGCCGCTGGAGGTCACGCCGACCCCCCGGCCGGCGAGCGAGCGCCGCGGCTGCGTGCTCTTCGGCTACCTCGACGAGCGCAAGGGCATCGACCGCCTCGCCGACGCGCTCTCGCGCGGCTGCGAGGGGTTGGAGCTGACGATGATCGGCGAAGTCGCCCCCGAGTACCGGCCCGAGCTGGAACGCCACCTGGCGCGGATGGAGGCCGGCGGGGTGGTGCTCGACACCCGCCTCGAACGGATCCCCTACGCGGAGACGATGACGGCGATGGCGGCCTCGCGCTGCGCGCTGCTCTCCTTCGGCTGGAAGCCGACGATGTCGCGGGTGATGCTGGAGGCCTCGGGGGCGCGGACGCCGGTCGTCGCCAGCGGCGAAGGCCCAGTGGCGAAGATGGTCGAGCGCCACGGCCTCGGCGTCGCCGCCGACCCGACCGACCCGGTCGCCCTGCGCGAGGCGATCCTCTCCCTGGCCGCCGACGAAGGAGCGCAGCCGCGGTACGAGGAGAACCTGCGGGCGTACGTCGAGGACGTTGTCGGCCTGCGTTCGGTGAGCACCCTGCGCGAGGCGTTCGAGCTCGAGCCCTAGCCGCATGGCGCTCACGGTGTACATCCCCACCCTGCGCGCCGGCGAGCGGCTGGCGCGGACGCTAGCGGCGCTGGAGGGCCAGGAGCCCCGGCCCGAGGTGGTCGTCGCCGACAACAGCGAGGAGGGGCTCGCGGAGGGGCTCGCGGAGCGCTTCCCCTGGGTGCGGATGCTCGGCTTCGGCGAGAACCTCGGCTTCGGCGCGGCGCTCAACCGCGCCGTCAGGGAGGAGCCCGGCGACCCGATCGTCTTCCTCAACGACGACGTCACGGTCGAGCCCGGCTTCGTCGCCGGCCTGATCGACGCCTGCCAGCCCGGGATCGACGCGGTCGCGGCCGTGCTGCTCCGCGAGCGGGAACCGGAGACGATCGATTCGGCCGGCGTGATCGCCGACCGCACGCTGCTCGGCTTCGACCACCTCAGCGGCGAGCCGGCGAGCGCGCTGGCGAGGGCGGCGGACCCGCTCGGTCCCACGGGGGGCGCCGCGCTCTATCGCCGCGAGGCCTTCGAGCGGGTCGGCGGCTTCGACGAGCGCATCTTCCTCTACTACGAGGACCTCGACCTCGCCCTCCGCATGCGCCGGGCGGGCTCGACCTGCCGGCTGGCGCCGTCGGCCCGTGGCCAGCACGCCTACTCGGAGACCCTGGGCGCCAACAGCGCCCGCAAGTACGCGATGACCGGCTGGAGCCGGGGCTACCTCCTGCGCGTCTACGGCTTCGCCCGCCGCCCCCTGCCGCTGGCCCGCGCGATCCTCGTCGAGGCTGTCATCTGCGCCGGGCAGATCGCCTTTCAGCGCACCGCGAGCGGCCTGCGCGGCCGCCTGGGGGGCTGGCGCGCCGGCGCCGGCGTCGAACGGCGCCGGCTCCCCGAGAGCGGGCTGTCGGAGATCTCGGTTGCCGCGGCGCTGCGCGCACGGCGACGCAGGCACCGAACCGGATAGCGCCCCGATGAGGTGTTGGGTCTACTAAAAAGAAGGTCGGTGGGCGCGCTTCCGACATTGACCCCGCCCCAGTGTGGTCGATGTCGGAAGCGCCATCGAGCGGCTACTTCGCCACGCGGAATTCGAATTCGCCGACCGTGTCGACGGTTTCGAAGTCGTCGAAGATGTAGTGGATCAGGGGATCGCTTTCGTCGGGCGGAGTGCCATGCAGCCAGGCCGTGTCGGCGAGGGCGTCGTTGCGGATCGCGCAGGGGCGCGGCGAGGCGCGCATCTGGTTGACGACGCGCTGCTGCTGGTCGAGGGGGAGGACGATCGGCCAGGCCCCAGGTGGGTTCGGCTTGGGCGGCTCGATCTCGGCGAAGAGGTAGAGGCTGTCGACGTTCGGGAAGCCGATGAAGGTCGTGCAGCGGTGCTCGTGCAGCAGGTCGACGAGCTCGGCGTATTCTTCGCCCTGCGGCGGGGCGAGGTGCAGGAGGTCGGCGCCCGGGTAGGGCAGCGCCGGCCGTTCGCGGTAGGCGACCAGGCCGCTGACGCCCGACGAGACGACCGAGTGGAAGCCGAGCACCGCGGCGAGGGCGAGGGTCGCCGCCGCGCTGGCCGCCTCGAAGCGGGGCGCTCGCCAGCCGGCCGTGGCGCTCCAGGCCCGCAGCTGGCCGATGCCGTCGCGCATGCAGACGGCGCCGACCGCGACGAAGGCGACCGAGGCGATGCGGATCTGGCTGCCGGCAACGGGGTAGGCCTGCAGCGTCTGAGCCACCGCCAGCAGCGGCAGGAAGGCACGGGCGAAGCGGCGGTACGGCGCTTCGCCGACTCCCACCGGAGTGAGCGCCGCGACCCAGGCCAGCGCCATCGGCAGGGCTATGTAGTTGCCGGTCGGGCCGAGGGAGAGCGGTGAGGAGCCGACCACCGTGAACCAGATCGTCACCCCCGCCAGGACGCGCAGCAGGCCGGGCCAGACCGAGGGGCGCCCGGGCCCTTCGCCGCGCAGCCCGACGGCCAGGCCCGCCGCGGCGACGGCGAAGATGCCCCAGTCGATCGCCGCCCCTGGAGAGCTGAGCGGAATCATGAAGGCGCTGCGCAGCTTCAGGCTCTGGGTGATGATCCCGTCATAGGCCTGCGAGGCGCTGGTACCGGTGAGCACGAGCAGGACGAGGATCGCGGCGACGGCGCCGATCGCACCCGTCAGAGCCGCCAGCAACCAGGTCCGTAGCCCTGCCTCGTCCTCTTCGGGCCGGGGCCGAGCCGTGTGGGTCGCGATCGCCACCGCGGCGAAGGCGAGCAGCTCCAGCGCCGCGAAGTCGCGCACCCATTCTTCGCGCAGGTCGGGAAGCATGATCGCGAAGGGCAGAAGGAGGAGGCCGGCGACGGTCGGCCAGCGCAGCCAGCGACGGCGGTAGAGCGGCCCCCAGGTGAGGATCGCGGCCACCGCCGCGGCGATCGCGGCGTAGCCGCCGACGTTGACCTTGGTCAGCACCAGGCAGCCGATCAGCGCCCCGGCGCCCGCCCCCGCCCAGGCGATCCCGCGGGTGGGCCCGACCGCGACCAGGAGGGTGATCCCGGCGAGCAACGGCGCGATCGCCACCTGCGGGTGCATCGGCTCGGCGGCCAGCACGCTGAGCGCCGAGAAGGCGACGATCATGCCGGCGACGCCGAGCGCCAGGCGACCGCTGAGGCGCTGGGCGGCGACGCCGAAGCCGACGCTGCTGGCGATCCAGACGACGCCGACGATCAGGCGACTGGCGTCGTTGGTGACCGCCCAGCCGGTGAGCGCGAAGAAGCCGCCGAAGACGTCGAAGAAGAACGGCCCGTAGGCGGCGTAGACGTCGCGGTAGAGCACCTGCCCCTCGGCGAACGCCTTCAGCGCGATCAGCAGGGTGCCCTCGTCGTCGTAGTAGGCGAACTGGTTGAAGAGGGCGTAGAAGGCGGCGAAGGCGGCGGCCAGCGACACCAGCCCGTAGGTGAGCGTCGCGATCGCCGCCGGATGCGATCGCGACCATCCCAACGCCGCCGCGAACGGCCGCCGGTCCCGCGAAGTGGTGCCTTCCTTTGCCACCGGCCGCGCAACATATAGTCCCGGCGTGCGGATCCTGGTCACCGGCGGCGCCGGCTTCGTCGGCGCCAACCTCTGCGTCGGCCTCGCGACGCGCCACGCCGAGTGGGAGATCGTCGCCCTCGACAACCTGATGCGGCGCGGCTCGGAGCTGAACCTGCCGCGTCTGCGCGAGGCCGGCGTCGAGTTCGTCCACGGCGATGTGCGCGAGCCGGCCGACCTCGAAGCCGCCGGCGCCTTCGAGGCGATGCTCGAGTGCTCGGCCGAGCCGTCGGTCCTCGCCGGCTTCGCCGACGCCTCCTACTCGGTCCAGACCAATCTGGTCGGCGCCTTCAACTGCCTCGAGCGGGCGCGGGCCGAGGGCGCCTTCGTCGTCTTCCTCTCGACCAGTCGCGTCTACCCGGTGGCGCCGCAGCTCGAGCTGACGCTGGAGGAGGCGGAGACCCGCTTCGAGCTGGCCGCCGACCAGCCCCTGCCGGGAGCCGGGCCCGCCGGCATCTCAGAGGACTTCCCGATGGCGGGCCCGCGCACGCTCTACGGCGCCACCAAGCTCTCCGCCGAGCACCTGATCGAGGAGTACGCCGACGCCTTCGGCCTGCGCGCCGTGGTCAACCGCTGCGGCGTGATCGCCGGCCCCTGGCAGATGGGCAAGGTGGACCAGGGGGTCTTCTCCTGGTGGCTGCTCAGCCACCTCTTCGGCCGTCCCCTCTCCTACATCGGCTACGGCGGGTCGGGCAAGCAGGTGCGCGACCTCCTGCACGTCGAGGATCTGCTCGACCTCGTCGAGGAGCAGCTGCGCGAGCCCGAGCGCTGGGCGGGCGTCGTCGCCAACGTCGGCGGCGGCCGCGAGGGCAGCCTCTCGCTGCTGGAGACGACCGCGCTCTGCCGCGAGCTGAGCGGCCGCGAGGTGCCGATCGGGGCCGAGCCCGAGAACCGCCCGGGCGACGTCCCCGTCTACCTCAGCGACTGCTCGCGCCTGCATTCCATAACCTCGTGGCGGCCTCGCCGCGGGCCGCGAGAGGTTCTGGCCGACCTGCTTGACTGGTCGGCCGACCACGAGGAAGAGCTGCGCGCCGCGCTGGGATTCGGGCGCTAGGACGGAGGAGGACGAGGAAGCGATGCCGACTGCGATTGTGACCGGATCCGGGGGCCTGATCGGCTCCGAGTCGGCCACCCGCCTGGTCGGGGCCGGCTTCGACGTGATCGGGATCGAGAACGACACCCGCGCCTGGCTCTTCGGTCCGGAGGCCTCGACCGCGCAGGTGACGGAGCGGCTCGGCCGCGAGCTCGAGACGTTCCGCACGGTGGACCTCGACATCCGCGACGCCGAGGGGATCGACCGGGTCTTCGCCGAGGCCGGCACGGCGATCGAGCTCGTCGTCCACACCGCCGCCCAGCCCTCCCACGACTGGGCCGCGGGCGACCCGCAGGCCGACTTCGGCATCAACGCCAACGGCACGCTCAACCTGCTCGAGGCGACCCGCAACCGCTGCCCCGAGGCGACCTTCGTCTTCACCTCGACCAACAAGGTCTACGGTGACACCCCGAACCGCCTTCCCCTGGAGGAGCTCGAGACCCGCCTCGAGCTGCCCGAGGACCACCGCTACTTCGGCGGCATCGACACCTCGATGTCGATCGACTCGACCCTGCACTCGCTGTTCGGCGCCTCCAAGGCCGCGGCCGACCTGCTCGTGCAGGAGTACGGGCGCTACTTCGGGATGCCCACGGTCTGCTTCCGCGGCGGCTGCCTGACCGGCCCCAACCACGCCGGCGCCCAGCTGCACGGCTTCCTCGCCTACCTGATGAAGTGCACCGTCACCGGCGAGCCCTACACGGTCTTCGGCTACGAGGGCAAGCAGGTGCGCGACAACGTGCACGCCGCCGACCTCGTCGACGCCTTCCTGCTCTTCCACGAGAAGCCCCGCCCCGCCGCCGTCTACAACATCGGCGGCGGCCGCGAGAACGCCTGCTCGATGCTGGAGGCGATCGCCCTCTGCGAGAGGGTCGCGGGGCGCGAGCTGCGCTGGCGGATGGGCGAGGAGGCCCGCGTCGGCGACCACCGCTGGTGGATCAGCGACCTCGACGAGTTCGGCTCCGAGTACGGCGGCTGGCGCCCGCGGCGCGGCCTCGAGCGGATCCTGCGCGAAATCCACGAGGCCAACGCCGAGCGCTGGACCTCGGCGCCCGCATGAAGCTCTCCGTCGTCATCCCCGCCCACAACGAGGAGGAGGTCGTCGAGGAGACGGTCGAGGGCATCGTCTCCGCCCTCTCCAGGGAGGGCATCGACCACGAGGTGATCGTCGTCGACGACTCGAGCACCGACGGGACCGCCGCCGTGGTCGAGGCCATCGCCGCGCGCCACCCGCGGGTCCGCTGCCTCCCCTCCCCCTTCCGCAACGGCTTCGGCTTCGCCGTGCGGGCCGGGCTCGACGCCTTCGAGGGCGACGCGGTGGCGATCGTGATGGCCGACGGCTCCGACAGCCCCGACGACCTCGTCGCCTACCAGCGGCTGCTCGAGGCGGGCTACGAGTGCGCCTTCGGCTCGCGCTTCATGCATGGCGCGCGGGTGATCGACTACCCGCGCTCGAAGCTGATCATGAACCGGATCGTCAACTGGGGGATCCGCGTCCTCTTCCGCCACCGCTACAACGACACGACCAACGCCTTCAAGGCCTACCGCCGCGATGTGATCGAAAACCTGCGGCCCTTCCTCTCCAACCACTTCAACCTCACGGTCGAGCTGCCGCTGAAGGCCGTGGTCCGCGGCTACAGCTACGGGATCGTGCCGATCTCCTGGACCAACCGCAAGGCCGGCGTCTCCAAGCTCCACCTCAACGAGATGGGCAGCCGCTACCTCTTCATCGTGCTCTACGTCTTCCTCGAGCACCACCTCAGCCGCGGCGACTACCGCCGCGAGGGATGAGCGACCTCTACCGCCGACACAAGGTCCCGGTCTGGGCGGCGGTCTGGCTGCTGACGCGGGCCCTGATCGTCGTCCAGGTCGGCTTCTGGAACCACACCACCGGCGTCAACACCGAAGACGTCCGCCTCTACACCGAATGGTCCGATCAGCTGGCCCATGACCACACGCTGCCCGGCGGCCAGTTCTGGCAGTACCCGCCGGGGGCCGCCTTCGTCCTGCTGCTGCCGCGGCTGGGGCTGGTCGCGCAGGGATACCTTTCCTGCTTCGTGGCGGCGATGCTCGCCTTCGACCTGATCTGCTTCGCGCTGATCGCGCTGCTGGCGCGGCGCGAGGGCCGCGACGCGGGGGTCTGGGTCTGGCTGCTGGCGATGCCGATGCTGCGCGCGGTACCCGTCCTGCGCTTCGACCCGGCGGCGACCGCGGCGGCGATCGGGGCGCTGGTCGTCATCCACCGCCGTCCCGCCTGGTTCGGGGCGCTCGCCGGCCTCGGGGCGACGATCAAAGTCTGGCCGGTCGCCGTCCTCTTCGGCGAGTGGGAATGGCGGCGCCTGCTGCGCGCCTGCCTGGTCGCCGGCGCCGCGGTCGCCCTCGTCTTCGCGGTCGGCAAGATCGCCTTCCACGGCGATCCGCTCGAATTCCTCAAAGAGCAGGGAGGCCGCGGCCTGCAGGACGAATCGGTCGCCAGCACCCCCTGGCACCTTCGCGAGCTGATCACGGGCGAGAAGCCGTTCGCCTATCCGCGCTACGGCTCGAACGAGATCGCCAGCCACCCCGCCGACGTCACCGCCGACCTGCTCAAGTGGGTGAGCCTCGCGGTGCTGATCGCGATCGCCGTCGGCTGGGCCGCGCGGGCCAAGGCGATCAGGGCCGGCAGAGAGGACCTCGCGGACGCCGTGGTCAGCCGCGACTTCGTCTTCACGGCGGTCCTGCTGCTCGTCGTCGCGAGCCGCGTTCTCAGTCCGCAGTACATGGTCTGGCTCTTCGGCCTGGCCGCGGTGTCGCTGACCGAGGCCCGCACGCGCATCGCGCGGCCGGCCTGGATCGTGATCGGGGCGGCGATCCTCACCACCGCCCCCTACGGCTCGCTCGGCGCGTGGGGGCAGATGCCGATCTACGCCTCGCCCTTCAACATGGTCGTTCGCAACGGGGCGCTGCTCTTCGCGGCTGGGGACGCCGCGGTGGCGATGGTCGCGCTGCTGCGCCGGCCGGCGCTCAAGCCCGCGGGCGACGCGGCGGTCGCCACCGCAGGCGCAGCGCCAGGCGGCTGACTTCGGCCAGCATCTCGACGCTGGCGCGGCCGACCCGCACCCGCGAGCGAGAATCGTGCACATAGAGCACCGGCACCTCGGCGATGCGCAGGCCGGCCCGCCGCGCCCGCAGCAGCAACTCGACGTCGAAGGCGAACCCGGGGCAGAGCTGCTCGGCGAACAGCTCGCGCGCGGTCGCCGTGCGCAGCAGCTTGAAGCCGTTCTGCGTGTCGCGGATCGGCAGGCCGGTGAGCAGCCGCACGGCGAGGCTGAAGGAGCGTCCGGTCAGCTTGCGGTGCAGAGGACCGCGATCCACCGCGGCGCCGGCCACAGCCCGGGAGCCGACGGCGACGTCGGCGCCCTCGCGGACGGCGGCGCCCAGCGGACCCAGCTCGCCCAGGGGCGTCGAGAGATCGGCGTCGGCGACCAGGACGTACTCTCCCGTCGCCGACCGCGCTCCCCGCGCCACGGCGGCGCCCTTGCCGCGATGCCCGCCGCCGAGGACCGGCTTCAGCATCGGCCCGGAGGAGGCGGCGAGGATCTCGGCGGTGCGGTCGCCGCTGCCGTCGTCGACGACGAGCGCCTCGACCAGCTCGAAGCCCGCGCGGGCGACCGCGTCCACCGCCGTCTCCTCCAGGGCCTCCAGCAGAGCCGGCAGGCGCGCCTCCTCGTCGTAGGCCGGAATGACCAGGGAGAGAGTCGGCAAGGCGATGCCTCAGGCCCCGCAGATCAGCAGCTGCTGATCGGGGATCAGCTGAGCCTGCCAGCCTCGCGAGGCGGGGCCGAGCGGAAGATCGAGCCGCGACGGGCGCGCGCCGAGGGCGGGGCCGACGCCGACGCCGGCCTGCGGGGAATCGGCGAAGCGGGCGACGGAGATCGGCACCGGCGGCCCGGCCGCCGGCCGCAGCCAGAGCCCGCCGGGGGGCATGCGCAGGGTGACCTGGGCGCCGGCGACGAGCGGCGTGAAGCGCAGGCAGCCGCGCCCGCGGGAGAGGACGCCCCCCGTCTGCGAGGCGCCGGCCGCCGCCGGAAGGCGCCCGGGCGGGTCGGGGGCGGGGACGACGGCGATCGGCAGGGCGCGAACGAGGAAGTGATCGACGGCGGCCCGGGCGACCGGGCCGGCGGCTTCGATCTCGGCGAGCGAGAGAGCGGGCGCCCCGAACCGGTCGCGGGAGGCTTCGTAGCGTTCGAGCGGGAAGCCGAGGTCGGCCACCTGGCCTTCGATCGGGTCGCGCGGGTCCTCGAGCAGGGCCGAGGCTTCCCCCCTGCCGGCGAGCAGGTCGGCGGCTCCCATCACCGCGCGATTGACCTCGGCGCCGACGCGGGCCCCGTCCCCGGCGTAGGTGAGCTCGCGGACGTTGGGCAGCAGCCCCAGCGCGCAGACCCCGGCCAGAATCGGCACCGCTCGACGCCGCACGGGGGAGGCGGCGATCTCCTGGGCCAGCACCAGCAGGAGCAGGACCACGTCGATGTAGAGGAAGCGGCTCGAGTACGGCTGCCGAGCCGGAGTCGCCACACCCGAGGTGAGTAGCCAGAAGGAGAGCAGGGCGCCGATCGGCACGGCGCTGGCGACGCCCGGACGGTAGCGGCGCGCCAGCACGACGGCCAGCAGGACCATGAGCAGGCCGCCGGCCAGGGCCTGGCCGGCGGCGAGGTCGAAGCCGACCGCGCGGCTGCCCGGCACGGTGAAGACGCCGGCGATCGAGGCCAGCGAGGCGGCGAGCGAGTCGAAGGCGAACGAGGGCAGGGCGGCGAAGTTGGCGATCGCGACGTCGCTCTTTTCCGTGTGGCCCCAGGCCAGCCACCAGAGCGCGTAGACGGCGAGCGGCACGATCGCGACCCAGTATCGAGAGCGAGGCGAGTCGCGATCGAGGGCGACGATCAGGGCGGCGGCGAAGACGAAGGGCAGGACCGTCGACTCGGTGGCGACGCCGATCGTCAGCAGGACGGCCGCCACCGCGTCCCAGCCCGTCTCGCGTCGCTGCAGCGCCAACCACGCCCCCAGGCCGCAGAGCACGGTGATCGTCACCGACATGCCGTGCGAGCCGACGATGCCGTCGTTGGCGGCGCCGAGGAAGAGGAAGAGCACGGTCGGCACGAGCGCGCCGAGGGCGCCGAGGGCCTGGCGCAGAAGGGCGAACAGGCAGGCCGCGACGGCGAGGTGGAGGGCGACGGCGACCAGCCGCAGCGGCGTCTCGGCGTCTTCGCCGAAGAGCTGCAGGGCGGCCTTCGTGATCAGCACCATGACGGCGACGAAGTGCCCGTTGTGGGGATCGACGAAGGCGTTCAAATCGAGGTCGGTGCGCCCCGAGAACCCCCAGGACCACTCGTCGACCAGCAGCGTCAGGCCGCGGGTCTCGGCGACCAGGAGGACGGCGGCGGCCACCATCGCGACGGCGAGCCCCACCAGGGCAAGCCGCTCGGCGTCCCGGCTGTCGCGCCACCAAGCTCCCGACACGGTGCGCGAGTCTATGCGCGAGGCAGGCCGCCAACGTCGGCGCTCTTGCCGAAGCGCAGCCGCGGCACCCGCCAGAACGCCTCGACGATCACCGAGGCGTCGATCTTCGAGTCGCCGACCTGACGGTCGCGGAAGACGATCGGCACCTCGACCACCTCGAAGCCGTGCTGAATCGTGCGGTAGGTGATCTCGACCTGGAAGGCGTAGCCGCGCGAGGCGATCGCGTCGAGGTCGAGCGTCTCTAGGACCTCGCGGCGGAAGCACTTGAACCCCGCGGTCAGGTCGCGCACCGAGAGGCCGAGCACGAGACGCGCGTAGGCGCTGCCGCCGCGGCTGATCACACGGCGCGCCGGTCCCCAGTCCTCGACCCCGCCGCCGGGGACGTAGCGCGAGCCGATCACGAGGTCGGCCCGCTCGGCCGCGGCGAGCATCGCCGGCAGGTGGGAGGGGTCGTGCGAGAAATCGGAGTCCATCTCCAGCACCAGCGCCGCCCCCTCGGCCAGGGCCCGGCGGAAGCCGGCGATGTAGGCGGGGCCGAGCCCTTCCTTGCGCGGGCGGTGCAGGACCGCGACGTTGGGCTGGTCGGCCGCGAGCCGGTCGGCGATCTCGCCGGTCCCGTCCGGCGAGCTGTCGTCGACGATCAGCAGGTGGGCGGACTCGGGCAGGGCCGCGCGCACGGCCTCGACGAAGCGCTCGATGTTGCCCGCCTCGTTGTATGTGGGCAGGACGAGCCAGGCCGGCTCCGGGGTCTGGGTGGAGGTCATTCGGGCCGCGATGCTATTCGCCACCCCGACCTGGGGGGACGTGCCGGTTATTCGATACCCATATGGACCTCAAACAACCGGCGCGTCTGCCTAAGGGCGTGCCCTGCCGCCGGTCAGCGCCACGAACGACCGCCACGCCGGCTTCGGCTTGAAGCTGGCGCCGGCGCGGAAGAGGCCGACCGAGTCGCAGAAGGAGCAGGCCGTGTATTCGGGATTGTCCTTCCACGAGTACCAGTAGGCCGCCTCGAGGTTGAGGCGGGCCCGGTTGGCGATCAGGAAGCGGTAGGCCCCGCGCAGTTCGCGCGCCTGGCCGGCGACGCCCTGCTCGAAGGCGACGACGTTGGGGTCGTTCTGGGAGCCCCAGCCCATCTCGGTGACGTAGAGGCCGGCGCCGGGGTCGCGGTTGTCGACGACGACTTCGCGCACTTCCTCGGTCAGCGCTTCGAGGTCGTCGACGTGGAAGGCGTAGGGGTGCAGGGCGACGCCGTCGAAGTAGCGCCTGATGCCGGGCACCCGGTAGAGCGCGGCGAGGAACTTCGACGCGTCCATGCCGCGCCTGCCGCCCTCGTCGGGGTCGCCGAAGAGCCCGGAGAGGATCACCGTGGCGCGCGGATCCTCGGCCTTGATCTCGGTGTAGGTCGGCTTCAGCAGGCGCGCGTAGCGCCGGGGCGAGACCGGGTAGGCGAAGTAGAAGAAGTTGGCCTCGTTCCAGACCTGCCAGGCGTGGACGCCGCGGGTGCTGTAGCGGCGCACGGCTTCCCGCACGAAGGCGAGCCAGGCGCGGCGGGCGCGGGCGCTGTCGACCGGCAGCGTCGTCGGCTGCCGCGCGACCCAGCGCGGCGTCCCGTAGACGAAGGGCAGGACCCGCAGGCCGCGCTTGCGCGCCGCTTCGATCGCGGGGTCGACGCTGCTCCAGTCATAGCCGCCGTTCGCGGTGGGCTGCACGAGCGCCCAGTTGACCGGCCAGCGCACGGTGCCGATCCGCGCCGCCTTCATGTAGACGGCGTCGGTGTCGGTCAGCGGCGTCTGCGGCGCGATCCCGAAGAAGGAGGGCGGCAGCGCCCGCGCCGCCGCCGGCACGAGCAGGGCGGCGGCGGTCGCGACGAGCAGTGCGGCGGTCTTGGCGGCTCTCAATACGTCCCTCCCAGCTTGCGGTGGTCCCAGGTGGCGACCCGCTCGGGCTTGAAGCGGATCGCGACGCGCTTCGGCGCCTGCGCTTCCAGCGCCGCCCGGGCGTCGCCCTGCACCGAGGAGATGCCCTCGGCGTAGCGCGGCGTCAGCTCTTCCGCGAACCCGAGAACGGTCGCGAGGTCGCGGTGGATCTCGGCCTCGGCCTCGATCATCGCGCCGCGCAGCTCGCCGTACCCGTGGCCGGTCTCGACCAGGACGGTGGCCCGCGGGTCGCGTTCGAGGTTGCGCACCTTCTGCGATTTCGCGTAGGTCCAGATCCAGATCTCGCCCTCGCGCGGAACGAACCACATCGGCATCGAGTGCGGCCAGCCGCGCGGACCGAGGCTGGAGACGACCGCGATCCGCTCGGATCCCAGCAGCTCCCCCAGCTCCTCCTCGCTCAACCTGATCTGGTCCCGACGGCTCATCCGCGACCGCAGAGAGTGACGGATCGGGCGGAGGGAGAAGTTTGAGTTTCGCGCGATTCCGCGCACCACGCGTGCGCTGGCGCCTCCTAGGCTCGCCCCATGACGACGATGCAAGCCCCAAGTCAAGTTGCCGCCGCTCTGGGAGATAGCGTACGTACGCCTTATCCTTTTCTCGTACGAACGCTTTCCCAGGAGCTCACCATGCCCATCACCGCTTCCAAGCTGCGCGCCAACGTCTACCGCCTGTTGGACGAAGTCATCGAGACCGGGCGACCCCTAGAGATCGACCGCAACGGCAAGATCCTCGTGATCTCCGCCAAGGAGGAGCAGTCGATCTGGGATCGGCTTCCCCGTCGCGACGGCGCCATCGTCGGCGATCCCGACGAGCTGATCCACATGGACTGGTCCTCGGAGTGGAACCCTGATCCTAATTGACACCCATATCGCCCTCTGGCTCTACGCCGGGCTGACGGAGCGCCTCACGCCGGCCGCGCGCGAGCTGCTCGGCGCCACGAGCGAATGTCGAGTGTCTCCCGTCAGCTCGCTCGAGCTCGCGCTCCTGCACGAAATCGGCCGCGCCCGAGACCCCGTGCCAACGATGCTCGCCGCGCTCCGTCGAAGCGTCGGGCTCGAGGTCGCCGACGGGTCGTTCCTCGAGGTCGCCCACGCGGCCGAACGCCTCTCCTGGACCCGCGATCCCTTCGACCGCATGATCGCCGCCCAGGCGATCGTCGCCGACGTGCCGCTCCTCACCGCCGACCGCACGATCCTCGAGCACCTGCCGCAGGCGACCTGGGACTGATCGGCCGCGGCGGGCCGGACCCCTTACGATCGGGTGACGATGCGGGTCGCGATCCTGATCTTCGAGAAGCTGACCGCGCTCGACGCGATCGGCCCCTACGAGGTGCTGCGCTCGGTGCCGGGCTGGGAGGTGCGGTTCGTCGGCCCGCGAAAGGGCCCGGTCCGGGCCGACAGCGGCGCGCTCGGGCTGAGCGCCGACTACGGGCTCGACGAGGTCGAGCAGGCCGACGTCGTCCTCGTTCCCGGCGGCGAAGGGAATCGTCCCCTGCTCGAGGACGAGGCCGTTCTCTCCTGGCTGCGCCGGGTCGACGAGGGCAGCAAGTGGACCACCTCGGTCTGCACCGGCTCGCTGGTGCTAGGCGCCGCCGGCCTGCTCGAGGGCAGGAAGGCGACCTGTCACTGGGCCTTCCTCGAGCAGCTGCGCGGCTTCGGCGCCGACCCGGTCGGCGGCCGCTTCGTCGAGGACGGCAAGGTCGTGACAGCGGCGGGCGTCTCGGCCGGAATCGACATGGCCCTCCACCTGGTCGGCCTCGAGGCGGGGCCGGAGGTCGCCCAGGCGGTTCAGCTCGGGATCGAGTACGACCCGCAACCTCCCTTCGAAGCCGGGTCCCCCGCCAAGGCGCCCGGGCCGGTCGTCGAGCTGGTCAGGTCCATGGCCGGAGCAACCGAGGAGTGGGGCGCCGGCTCTAGCGAGCCAGGCTGAAGCGGACCGCGCGGACCGCGCGCGAGCCGGGGATCGCGACCAGCAGCTGGGCCTTGAGGAACCCGCGCCGCGCCAGCAGGGAGCGGCCGCGTGCGTCGAGGACGACGCGGAAGGTGTGCGAGCGGCCGCCGCCGAGGCTGAAGGCCCGCTGGGCGACGCCGATCCGCGCCACGCGCCGCGGCGCGCCGGGCCTGGCCCGCAGCGGCAGGATCGCGTGGGTGCGCAGCAGGATCCGGCCCGGGCAGCTTTCCCCTTCCGCCCAGCCGCAGCGGACCCAGAGGCTGATCGTGCCTCGTTCGCTGCCGACCTTCCGCACGCTCAGCGGCGGGGGCGCCGCGGTGGCCCCAACGGTCGCCCCTTCGACGTAGTCGTTGTCGATGTTGATCGTCGTCCGCCCGTAGGTCTCGTCGTGGCCGCCCAGGTATTGATGGATGCGCTGGTGCCCGGACCACAGTTCCGTGCCGAGGTAGGCGTCGAGCGCGTTCCTCGCCCCGTTCCAGTTGGCGGTCCAGACGTTGTCCGGCATCGTGTAGGTGGCCCCGAATTCGCGCGCCAGGTCGGCGATTCCGGAGCTGCTCGAGCTGTAGACGCCGGAGGCGTAGCCGAGCGCGTGCAGCTGCGTGGTCCACTCGGAGAGGAAGGTGAGCGTCGCCCGCGTGGCGCTCGTCGTCCGCGTGTAGGACTCCATGTCGAAGTAGATCGGGCTGCCGGGCCCCATCGCCACGGCTTCGGCCTCGGCGACCGCGTCGCGGGCCGCTTCGGCGCCCTGCACTTTGGCCTGAGTCGCGCTCGCGCTGAGCGCGGCGCAGCTGCCGCAGGAGCTGGTCGGCGCCTGCAGCCCGACGTAGGTCGGGATCAGGTGCCAGCCCTCCCCCACCTGCTCGCCGACCCAGTCGGGGGTCAGGTTCGGCTGCGAGCAGGCCCGGTTGGCGCCGCCGATGTAGACGCCGACCGCCCTGTAGGGCGAGGACGCCCAGGCCGCCATCACCCGCGACGACGGGGTCGAGCAGGCGTCGAAGCCGAGCCCGGTGAAGTCTTCGGAGCCGGTGACCGATTCGATCGCCGGGCCGACGGCGCTGGTTCCGGCGAGCGGACGGGCGCGCCGCCGCGGCTCGACCACGATCGCCAGCCGACGGCCGAGGGCGCGCGAGGGGCAGCGCTGAGCGGCGCCGGGCTCACCCAGGTAGACCGCGCGCCGGTCGAGCCGCACGCACATGCGCGGGTGCTCGGCGAGCCGGTAGACGGGCCATTCCGTCGGCACGCGAACGCTCTCGCCGTCAAAGCGCACCGTCCGCGCAGCCGCGGGCGCCGCGAGAACCGCGAGCAGGACGAAGGCCGCCAGGACCGGACGGAGCAGGCGCATACCGCCCTTAACCATCCCAACCGGAGATCGATTCGGGCCGCGCCCGGGTCTGCTGCATGGAAACTCTCCCTCGCGGCGCAATCCGATGCGATTGTGCCAGGCCTCAGCAGCGCCCCGGGGTGCGAAGGCCAGGTTCGGTGCAGCGTCGCACCGCCTTCGGCCTCTTGCCGGCACGGATCCGGAAGTCAACCGTGCGACCGGCCCAGCCGCCGTGGGAGACGGCGACGCGAACCACCGTGCCGGGCTTCAGTGGACGTCTGAAGTAGCCGGCGTATAGGCCGTGCGATCCCGCGCTCCCACTCCCCTTGCCTCCACGCCGCGGCCTAGCCTCCCCGCGCCCCCGGTGCGGCTTGCGGATGCGAAAGCGTCGATGCGCGAACGGGCACCCGCCCCGGCCCCTGCCGCCGCCGACTGCCAGGATCTTTTCCACGCCCTCGAGGCCGCGGGCGCAGGCGACGTCAACGCGGGTGCCAGGCGGGACGCGCTTGACCGTGAGGGTGCGGACCTGGGTGCGGCGGCCGCTGACTTTGAATCCGGCTTTGATCTTCGGAGAGAGGCGTTTGAAGACCCAGAGGCCTTCGACGGCGTGCTCGCGAGTGCCGTCTGTCGCATAGCCGTCGATGGTGATGCTGTGCAGCCCGGGCTCCAGATTGCGAGGCAGTTTGAACCGAGCGTCGACGTTGCCGGTCGGATCGGCAGCCACCTCTCCCAGGGAGACCGGCGCGGATTCAAGCGTCACTCCCATGACGGCCCCCGGATCGAAGCCCCCTCCCCGGACGTTGACCTCGCAGACCTGGATGCAGGCGGCCGGCTGCAGGCACGCGGCCCCGCAGGGCCGCGAGGGGCCGACGTCGACGTGACCAAGGCGAATCTCCGGACCGGTCTCGGGCCTGATCGGAGGGGAGGGATCCGGGTTTGAGATCAGCAGACGCCCACTGCCGTCGGTGTAGTGGTCGACGAAGTAAGAGGCGATCGCGTCATGGGCGCGTTGCGACGGGTGGAAGGACTCGTCCCCGATCACGGCAAATTTGTCGTTCCCCCAGCGCACCCCGTTGATCCATGAATCGGAGCTGCAAATTCCGTGGCCAGCGGTGGCCGCGGTGATGTCAGCGTACGCAACGCCCACTTCGGCGGCGGCGTCCTTGATCGCGTCATTGATCGTGGGCAGGACCGTGTCCTTGATCCAGGCCAGCTCGTCGGAGCCGATCCTGAACGCTCGCGCACACTCCTGTGCGGGGTCGTCGACCACGCTGGGGTAGCCGAAGGCCACGATCGTCGCATCCGGGAAGGATTTCTTCAGGCCCTCAAAGGTCTCGCGCACCTTGTGAAACATCGTGCCATTGATCGTCGATACGGTTCGGCTGGCGAAATCGGAGTCGGTGCAGGTGTGAAAGATGCACTCGGTGACGATCCCAACGAAGTTGGCGTCGTTGCCGCCGATCCCGATCGTCAGCAAGTCAGGCGCGCCACCGGCCGCGAAGTCCCTTACGTTTTCGAGCTGCGTCTGCCCCCCGTGTACTCCAGGTGGCGAATCTTTGTAGCTGACCTGGGTGAGCGTCCCGGCGCCGACGTTCTCGGTCGTGGCGCCGCTGCAAGCGACGAAGATGCTGTTGGAGGGCAGAACGCCCAAGCGTTCTCGGATCTGATTGGGATACGCGCGACCGTTCCTGTGGCAGAGGTTCTCGTAAGTTGCCGTCTTTCGCCTGCCGAGGTCATCCGGGCGCTTCGTCGATCCCGTCTCCGTCTGGCAGCTGCCCTTTCCCCAGACCGTGAAACGGGGTGAGATGAAGACGGGCTGCGTGGTTCCCTCGATGTAGCGACCACGGTGTAGATCGGTTCCGCAGTCGTAGTGGAGGCCCTTCTCGGGAAGCAATCCCTCGCCCGAGCTATAGGAATCGCCAAGCTCGGCCATGCGCACGGGCTGAATTCCGTTCCCGCTGCTGACCGCCAGGTTGTCGATCGCGAATCCCGCCGCCTCGTATTCGACCGCCCTAACGGTAAAGCTGGCAACGCCGCGATAGGTGACTTCTATGTGATTTATTCCGTATGACTGGGCGCGGGTCGAGCCAGCAAGGCCACCGGCGGAATCAAAGTATTGAATTTCAACCGAATCCCGGTCGTCGATGTAGCCGACATCGAGAGAAAAGCCGTTGACGGTCGTCGGTTGATCGGTCCCCGGCACCGTGAACCTTGCCGAGATATCGCCAAAGAATTTGGGCGTGCCTGAAAGCACCGGTGCGGTCGGATTTGCCGTGTCGGGCGAGGTGAAGACATCGCTTGTGAAGACAACTCCGCGGCTCGCGTACTGATCGGTGACGCTCGTATAGAGCGGAAGCTCGTCAAAGGAGATCGCCCCAGGATCCGCCTCGGCGATCGCCGAGACCGGCCTCACCGCGTCCGAGTACGCCCCCCGCGCCGAGGTGGTCTGAGTGGCCGTCGGAGCGCGAACGCCTTCTCCGGTGTCACTCCAGGCATGTGCGCCAGTCGAGAGTCCGCACACCACGACCAGCAGCGCGACAAAAGCCAGCTTCCTCCTCACCCCGACTCACTCCCCCGTTGTCTTCGTACTTTATCCCGCTGATTCCACTATTTCATATTTTCAGATCGAACGACCCCAGCGACCGTCGAGCAGGGTGTCATTCGGCAACGCTTCAAGCGCCGGGTGGCATGAGGTGCAGCTCGCGCCACGGCCCCTCGCCGGCCATCGGCTGGGTGCGGCCCGCGAGCCAGTCGGCCTGCAGGTCGTCGTAGTGGCGGCTCGCGGGGTGGCCCGACTGGCCGGTGAACATCTGCCAGCGCGAGCGCTCGGGCGCCGTGGGTTCGGCGACCATGCGCCAGCTCGGAGCCCAGACGGCCTTGTAGGGGTCGTTGGGGTCATAGGCGATCTGGCTCACGGTCTCCTGGGCGCCGCCGGCCTTGAGGCTGCGGTTGAGCAGCCTGCGCAGCAGCGGGTTCGCCTCGCCGAGCGGGTGCGGGAACTCCATCTCGTGCACGTGCCCCCAGCGCCAGGCCTGCGGGTCGGGGCCGAAGCGCTCCTCGAGGTCGTCGAGCGCGCCGCTCAGCGCCTCCAGGACCAGGCCGTCCCAGGGGCGTCCGATCAGCTCCCCGTCCCCTTCCTCCCAGAGGTCCATCAGGTGCGAGTGCCAGCGCCATGGCGAGGTGACGTGCGGGGTGAAGCCGTTGTCGGCGCGGTCGAGCCAGCGCTCGCAGAGGTCGCGGTCGCCGATCGCGGCTCGCGCCACCTCGCGCGCCAGGCGCAGCAGGAAGGCCTGGTAGATCGTGCCGGCGATCGAGTCGGGGTCGAGCCGGCCGTCCCAGCTGCGCAGGCGCTCGATCGCGCTCGTCTCGCGCTGGCCGGCCGGCTTCAGCCGGCCCAGCCGCCGCGCCGCCTCGATCCCCGGCAGCGAGAGGTTGTCGGACTGCATCGCCTCGAAGCCCTCGATCGTGTGCTCGTCGCTGGCCCGCAGCAGCTGCTCGATCCGCGCCGCGCGGAAGCCGTCCAGCCACTCGCTGGTGATGTGGTGGGGATAGTCGTCGCCGACGATGCGGTTGTTGGCGGTGACGAGGAAGCCGCTCTCGGGGTCGACCGTCTCGGGCAGCTCCTCGTAGGGGACCGTCCCCTCCCACTCGAACTCCCCGGTCCAGCCCGGCTTGGGCAGGTCGGGGCAGCCGCCCTTGCGCAGCGGCAGGCGGCCGATCAGCTTGTAGCCGATCGATCCGTGGCGATCGGCCCAGACCAGGTTGGAGGCGGGCGAGCTGTGGTCGGCGAGCTTGGCGACCAGCTCCGGGCCGGAGGCGATCTCGTGCAGCTCGAACATCCCCTTGAAGGCGGTCGGCTGGTCGAGGGTCTGCCAGCGCAGGGCGAGCGGCTCGGACTCGTCGGCGCCGAGAGCCGAGTTGACCAGCGGGCCGTGGTGGGTGATCCGCACGTCGAGCACCTCGGGCGCCTCGCGGCCCTTGACGGCGATCTCCTCGCGCACGACCTCGAGCGGGCGCCACTCGTCCTCGAAGAGGTAGCGGTCGCCCTCGATTCGCTCGACGAAGAGGTCCTGGACGTCGGCCATCACGTTGGTGAAGGTCCAGCAGACGTCGTTGTTCTGGCCCATGAAGACACCCGGCATGCCAGGGAGCGAGGCGCCGCGCACGAAGCGCCCGCCGAGCGTCAGCCCGACCTGGAACCAGATGCCCGGCATGCTCGGCGGCAGGTGCGGGTCGCCGGCGATCAGCGGCGAGCCGCTGGCGCTGAGCTTTCCGGAGACCGCCCAGTTGTTGGAGCCGCTCGCCTCGGCGGCGAGGCCGATCGAGCGACGCACGGCGTCGATCTGCTCGACGATCGGCAGTCCCTCGCCCGACCAGGCTTCCTGGGTGACGATCGGGTTCCCGGCGGGGTAGGCGTTGTCGAGCTTGGCGGCCAGCTCCGGACCGAGGGCGCGGACCATGTCCGCGCGCAAGAGCTCGCTCTCCCAGTTGGTCGAGAGGCCGAAAGCGAGCAGCTTGCCGAGGCTGAGGACGTCGACCGGGCGCCAGGGCTTCCAGGCGAGGCGCAGCAGCTGCATCTCGAAAGGCAGCGCCCTGGCGTTCGCCGCCGCGGCGTTGACTCCCTCGCAGAAGCGGTTGAGC
>Ga0070693_100000229_pt1 | contig 26135 bp, 36 predicted proteins | sample KBSK1103metaG_FD_65472 | JGI IMG/M metagenome (GOLD analysis project Ga0070693, IMG submission 65472) | Corn, switchgrass and miscanthus rhizosphere microbial communities from Kellogg Biological Station, Michigan, USA - KBS K1-10-3 metaG | ecosystem: Host-associated > Plants > Roots >...
TCAAGCGTCGGATCGTATTTTTGGCGCGTGACCGCGTTGGCATTTGCCCTCTTTACTGGTCCAAGCAAGGGGATGCGCTTTATTTCGGGTCAGAGATCAAGGCGCTCTTCGCCTCCGGCGCGGTGCCAGCAGCCGCCGATCCGCGCGGGCTCGACCATCTCTTCACCTTCTTCGCGCTTGGGACGCGCCGCACCATGTTTCAAGGTGTGCAGGCGCTCGCACCTGGGCACTATCTGAAGATCGCCTGGCGAGACGACGACAAGGCCGCGACGCCGGTCGAGAGCAAATATTGGGATTTCGATTTTCCCGACTGGGGCGAAGAGGATGATCCCGGCCCTGCTTCAGCCATAGCTGAGTTCGAGCAGACCTTCGCACGCGCGGTCGAGGTGAGGCTTCGCGCCGACGTCCCGGTGGTCGGCTATCTCAGCGGTGGGGTGGATTCGGCCTATGTGCTTGCGACTGCCGCACGAGTCGCAGGTCGTGCGCTACCAAGTTTTACCATACGTATCCCCGATCCCACACTCGACGAGGGGAAGGAAGCCGCAGAGGCTGCGGGCGCCATTGGCGGTCGACCGACTATGATCGAAGCCGGGCCCGATCTCATTGCCGACACCTACGCCTCCCTCATTACTGCGGCGGAAAGCCCAGTGCTCGACACTTCCAGCGCCGCGCTGCTCGCGCTGTCGCACGAGGTGCGGGCGCAAGGCTACAAAGTGGTGCTCACCGGCGAGGGCAGCGACGAGGGCTTCGCCGGCTATCCCTGGTTTAAGATCAGAGAGCTTGCGCGCGCGCTGGACGTTGGCGACAGATTTCGTCCTAGCACGGCGATGAGCCGGGTTGCGCGCAAATGGGCAGCACCAAATCTTGCCTTCGCCGAGCTCGCCCACATTGATGCTCTGATCGGCGGACCCCACGCCCAGTCCCTTATCTACAATCTCGTGGCGCGGTCGCGCGGCCGCTACTACAGCGCCGGGCTGAAGGAAGATCTGGGTTCCTATGTAGCCTATGAAGATCTTCTTCTCGACGTCGAGCGCATGGCGCGTTGGCATCCGCTCAATCGATCGCTCTATCTCGGCTACAAAGTCCACCTTCCGGGATTACTGTTGAGCCAAAAGGGCGACCGCGTGGCCATGGCGAACAGCGTTGAGACGCGGTACCCGTTCCTTGACGAGGAGGTGATTGCGTTCGCCTCGCGTATGCATCCAAGATGGAAGCTTCGCCGGGGCCTCAAGGACAAGTACCTGCTGCGGCAGGCCGCGGCGCGGGTGTTGCCCAAAACGGTGGCGCAGCGTGCGAAGCGCATGTTCCGCGCTCCCCTGGCCGAGACCTTCCTTGTCCACCCTCCCGCCTTCGTGCGCGATCTCTTAAGCCCCGAGAGTCTCGCGCGGACTGGTTATTTCGATGCGGACGCCGTAGCCCGTGACTGCGCGCTTGTTGCGCAAGGTGAGGGCGAGAAACTTGGTAGGTTCACAAGCCTAGGGCTTGGCGGCGTCGTTGCCACCCAGATCTGGCATCATCTCTATCTGGGCGGCGGCTTGTGCGAGTTGCCCCATCTCACTCCGTGCCGATGAGCGAGTCTCGTTGACTAAGGTTTGGCGGGGGGACGCCTATGGCGTTGCTCCGAAAGTTCAGTTGGCAACGTTTCGCCCCCTCGGGGCTGACTCCGAGTCTGGTCAGCCGATACAGGAGGAAAGCTCGGCGGGCGTCGGCTCGGACAGTGAAGCCTTTTGTGGCAAAGAAGGCGGCCAACGGCATTAGGACGGCTCGAGGACATTCGGCTGTCCCTTCGCGCGGTCGCGGTAATGGCTTTGGGAGGGCATGGGCAACCCTGTCGGAGCTGGTCCGACGCAGTTCTTGACGCGCGAGGCAAGTCGGAGGGTTGGACCGAGGAGATGCGAAAGAAGGCGAGCGATGCAGCTGCGGCGTTTGGTGAAGGGCTGTCGCGCGTCCGAAAAGGTGTCGAGATTGCCGCGCTACTATTTCGACGGCATGGACATCGAAGTCACGAATTGAAGGCAGATCAAGGCGAGCCGGTCCCTGTAATCTTGGGATCGGCTCCGCCTCGAAGTTTATCGTTGTCGCGTGTTAGGCACCGAAAAAGGAGTTCTGTACTGACCCTGGCACGACGCAAACTCACAACGTAGTCGGTACCGTTCCAGGCGATAAAGCCTACTCGCCGCTATGGCTGCGGGTCGTCTACGACAGTGCCGGTTGCACCTCAGTACACAACTTAGAAACTGCCCTTCAAGCAAATAAGGTTGCTGCGAAGGTGCTGTTCATCAACTGCCCGATTTCCATCAAGCACTAGGGGACCGAAGCTGAATGCAAAAACCATCAACGTCAGCCGTTGTTGGGCGTGCCGGTCAGGCTTGGTCCTCATGAAGAAAAAACTAGAAAGCTACGCCTTTATGATCGCTGTGCTCGCAGCATCGGTCGTCGTTAGCGGCATTACCTCGCCGACGCACGCTGACGAAAGGCAGAATCGCCGCAACTATTTTCACCGTAATTAGAAAAATAGTCGCAAGGCTGCCAATAGGGGTCGTCCTTCTGAATCCGTGCTTGCGTCTTCCTCAATTTTGATAGGTGGGCCGTTGCCGACCTCCCGCCGTGCACTCGCACCTCGGCCGGCTCTTTACCGACCGATGCCGCAGCTGGAATTGCGAAATACAAGAGCGAAGCAATTGCAATAATGAGTCTCTTCATGGTCGAACTGCCTTGTTGATCGGGGCCCATCGGTCCCAGTCATTCGGAGACTCAATCGACGTCATCCTTATTCCGCTGGTAGCTCGGGCGCCTGTTCACTTCGCCGTGAGAACGGCGAGAAATGATCTGGATATTGTTCATAGCGTTCCTGCGCGGGCCGGCGCGGGCGCGGTCACTCCATGCTCTTTGGGGGATGTCTTTGTGCCCGCTGCGACAAATTGGCTGCTGGGGAATAAATAATTCCAGGCAGCTGTTTCCTCCTCGTGATCCCCATGGCGAGTGAAGGAGATGATGATGCTTGATCTCTCCTTTAGTTGATGGCCTTCGAACGACTCCCAGCCGAAGTGACGGGCGCAAGGAAACCGCGAATCGGAGTTCAGCTATGAGCGAAAATATCGATGGCGCGGAACGCCGCTCTCCCGGTCCGAGGCTGCTCGTGCGTCCCCTCCTGCTTTTCGCTAGCGTCGCGCTTGTTATAGGATTTGTGGCGGTCCGGACGGATGTGGAGCCCTACAAAACACCGTTTTTTCGCCTCTTCTTCAGTAACACAGTGCATATGAAGGCTTGGCTGACGACGGCCGCATTGCTGCTGGGATTGGGTCAGCTGCTGACGGCGGCACGCATTTATGGAAAACTGCGTTTCCCGCCAGAAGGCCGCCTCTATCCCCTGCTGCATCGCTGGTCCGGGCGGGCGGCCATTCTGCTCACTGTGCCGGCCGCTTACCATTGCATCTTCAAGCTCGGTTTCGGGACAAACGATGCCCGCGCCTTTATTCACTCGTTGTTGGGCGCCTCTTTCTACGGTGCCTTTTCCGCCAAAGTCCTCATAGTCCGCACAAGCGGCTACCCCGGCTGGGCGCTGCCCATGGCGGGAGGGGTGCTGTTCGCCATTCTTATGGTGTTGTGGCTCACTTCGGCGTTTTGGTTGTTCGGAACCCACGGTGTGAGCCTATAGGATACCCGACCGGCTGTCGCATGCTGGCGCAGACTGGGCAATTGATTAAAAGCACTTTAGCAGGGACAACCTTCGCCTTCACCTTCATGGAGGTGCTCGACAGCACCGTTGCCAACGTGGCACTGCCCTACATCGCCGGCGGCATGGGGGTCGGTGAGGATGAGGCGTCTTGGGTGGTGACGACCTATCTCGTCTCCAACGCCATCATCTTAACGGCCAGCCCCTTGGCGGACTTAAGGTCTGGGGTATCGAAGCCTTCGGTGAACCAACCGTATATGTCGGAGAGCAGTCGGCTTGCTTCGTCGGCGGAGCGGTCTCACATCTGAGCAGTCACATGCCCAGCGGTTTTCAATGTTTTCGCAGCTAGGGCATAGCCCTGCGCGATGTGCTGGTCGATGGACTTGCGAGAGAATTCGTAATCTCGAGCCGCGGATTCCCCCTCGACAGGTTCGCGGGTTATGCGTGTGACCGACAGCGGGCAGGCCTCACCAACAGTCTCAATGTAGCGCGGCCGTTTGCTAATCTGATCGGCCGTTTTTGGGTCTAGGCTCGCCATAATCTCCTCGACGAGCTTGCGGCAGTTGTCGATATATTCCCAAGTGCGAATGTTCCGCCTGATCTTTTCAGCAAACACGATCTCATCGCGCCTGGCTAACACTTCCGGGATCGAACGTGGCAAAGCCCTTTTGTCCGCCCATAGGTTCACGACAAAGACATTCTTGCCGGTCAGTCCCCCGACTTCGACCACCTGATCGAGCGGTGAGTTGCTCACTAGTCCGCCGTCCCAATAGTGCCTTCCCGCGATCGTGGTCCACGAAAACCCTGGCGGCAAGCTCCCGCTCGCCAGAACGTGCTCAGGCGTGATCTCCTCGACATAACTATCGAAAATTGTCAGCTGTCCCGTCTCGACATCCACCGCGGTGAGCAGGAGACGGACCGGACTGTCCCTCAGTTTCTCGAAAGCAACATACTTGCTTAGAGTGGCTTTGAGTGGAGACGGGTCATAAAAGCTGGTCCAGCTTGTTGGAAGCTGAGCAGGGGAAAGCATTGGCTCGAACCAACGCGGGCGGAAGAAATTGGGCGAGCCAAACGCCAGTGATTGCAAGGACGAAACAGCTCGTCGCAACTCTTCATTGGGAATGTCGGGGGTGTCGAGGCTCAAGTCGCGCCAAAAGGCTTCAAGCGCGTGCGTGGCCTTACCGGGATTGGCAGCGATGATTGCAGCATTGAGCGCGCCGATCGATACCCCGGCGACAAGGTCCGCATGAATGTCCTGTTCCTCTAGTGCCTTTACCACGCCGCATTCGAAGGCTCCGAGGGCTCCGCCACCCTGAAGGACGAATACCGTTTGCACTGCTGCTCGGTTTAGCGGGAAACCGGTGTCCGAAAGTTTGGCTTTTGTTGCCGAGATATCGCTCCGATTAGCGATCAACGCGCCGGCCGCTTTGGCTTCCACCAGAGATTGGTCAAGGAGAAAGGCTCCGCGCAGCCTTTCCTTATCGAGGTAGAGGACAGAGAACGATTTATCTTTGACCGATCCCCTTACTACCCGTTCGTCTGCTTCTTCGGTCGATCCCACTACATTGAAAGTTAAATCGAACACATCAGAGAAGAAGTACGACACCGTTCGCCAGGATTGCCGCCCGGCGAGCATGTTCCAGGCGGCGAGTCGGCCCTGCTTTACGGCATTATCCCAGTGCTCCGCGCGGTACCTGGTGCGCGAGATCGGATTATAGAAATTTGCGACATCCCCCGCCGCGTAGATTCCTGGTTTGTTGGTTTCTAGCTGCTGATTGACGAGGATGCCCCCATCCACGTCGATGCCGCTGTTGCCGAGAAAATCGACTTCAGGCCGAACCCCAATTCCGACCGCAACAATATCGCAGGGCATCCTTTTGCCGCTGCTTGTCACAATGCCTTCGACCTTCGCTGTCCCCCAAAACTCTTTGACCTCTTCTCCAAAAATGAAATCCACGCCGCGCGCCCTGAAATATCCGGCGAAGAAATCGGAGACCTCCGGCGAGCATAGCTTCTCGTAGACGAGGTCCTCTTTCGCGATCAAGGTCGTCGCGACTCCCCTTGTCGCGAAAGAGGCCGCGATCTCCATCCCGAGGAAGCTCGCTCCTATGACGATCGCTCGCTGCGCATGCGCGATAGCTTGATATAACGAAAGCGCATCATTAACCGTGCGCAGATAATGAACACCCTCCAAGTTTGCGCCCGGTATAGACAGCTTATGCACGCTCGCTCCGGTCGCGATCAGCAATTTGTCAAAGCGGAAATGAACACCACAATCGGTTTCGATTGTACGCCTATCGGCATCGACCCCGCACACTCGCGTCCCTAAGTGCACGTCGATTGCGCGGTCTCGGTAAAACGAGTGGTCATGGATCAAAACTTTAGTCTGGTCAGGACCCTTGAGAAGAAACTCTTTTGATAGCGGTGGTCGGTAATAGGGGAGCATGGTTTCCGCGCACAGGATTGCAATACTGCCCTCGACCCCGGCCGCGCGCAGGGTTTCTGCGGCCGTGGCGCTCGCCAATCCGCCGCCAAGCAGCAAGAAATCAACTAGCTGTGCTTCATTGGTGGGCATCTGCTTCGACCTTAACAATTGTGCGAGAGCATCGCTCTTCAATCACAGTGCGTGGGGGTGCCGGTCACAGACGAACTCTACGATCTCGTTTTATTCGTGGTGCATTCGTTTGTTCGACTGATTGCAACCGAACTTTATGCACTTAAGCACCATGATTTGTCCAAGTACTCGAACTTCTCGATCGCATGGTGATACCCAGCGTCGATTGCACAGTCGACGATCGGTGGGATCCTTTCACAAGGCTGGGGCGAGGCGCCCCGCACGAGCGGGGCCCCTGCTTATTAGCTTTGAGAGATATTGCGTCTCTCTAGCTACGCGAGGTCAGTAGTAGTTTTCCAGGCAGGCTTCATAGCGGGCCCAGAAATGGCGCCGCAGCCAATAGCAGTCACCATAGCCGTAACCATAGAAGCCATCACCGATGAAGGCATCATTGTCGAAAACACGACGGTGACGGAAGTCGTGGTCGAACCGGCTATCACGATCGAACCGGGCCCCCCGATCGAAGCCGCGGCCGGCATAGGCGTGGAAGCCACCGCTGCCGGCGAATCCACCGCCGCCTCCGCCGTGGCCGCCGGCGAATCCGCCGCCGCCTCCGCCATGCCCTCCGCCGCCACCGCCTCCGCCGCCACCGTGGACAAGCATAACGGCGCCATCATGAGTGGCGATGGCAGCATCCTTGAGGTCAGACGCGCTTCCCGCCTGAGCTAGCCCCAACATCAAAGGGGCTAAGAGCAGGCTGCCCGCAAAGGCAGTCATCACGTTGGCTACAATCGTTCTCATTGATATCTCTCCTTTTCTTGCGAGATGTGGTTGGCCAGGCGACCCCGGTCCGCCACCTCATTCGCTAACTTATGCGTGATGCGGGCTCCGACGCCCTGATCACCAAAGGTGACTCGATGGGAGACCGCTTTATTCCCTCATGCCGATCGGCGGCGCGATCACTTTCCCGTGCTCTGCATCGGTGCGGCAATTTGCTCTACGTTCTCGTTGATTTAAGTCGGAGACAGCCTGGGGTGCGGTCGCCCAAGGTCCATCTCGGCGTTTTGACGGGGCCTGCGGTAATCAATCTGCACAGACGAGCTGTTGAAATAGAATTGGCGGCCCCGGTATCGGCGAGGACCGCCTCTGGAATCAAACTCTACAAATCGACGCGTCAAAGCGATTCATAATTTGGTGCTTAAAGCGGCCTTCGCTCGCCTTATGGAACTTGAGCGCAAAGCCGCGCACGTCGCGCTCGGCATCCGCCGCGCCTGGTTCGCCTGCGACCGTCGAGAACCACGCCAGCATCGGCGTCTGGGCGCCCTTCTGCAGCGCCTTGGCGCGTGTCCATGTTTGGGCGGAGGGTAGGTGTTGAGAAGAACGCGGCCGAGTTTCCATCTTGAAAGCACACAAATGTGATCGCGTCGAACGTCTCGGCGGGGAATAAAGCGCCGGACGCGCAGGTCTCCTTTACCGATCATGTCAAACATGTTCGAAGAGGAGAAATGTGATGGAATCTGCACGCGCGATTAACACCGAGCGGGTAGCTGAGTGGCCTCACACGAGCATTGGAGAATTTTGATAGAGAAGATCCGATCGATGCGTGGTTCGGCCGTTACTCTGCATGAGGACTAGTCATCCGATGGGAATAAGCTGGTCGCATATCCTAATTGCCCTGATGGTCTTCGTGCTCTTGTTCGGGAGCGGAAAGATCTCCGGTCTCATGGGCGACGTCGCCAAAGGCATCAAAAGCTTGAAGAAGGGCTTGGCCGAAGGAACAGAGTACGAGGGGGAGCCCGAGTCGGAATCCATTGTCTTTCGAGACAACAACCCGGCTCTGAAAAGCGTGCGGCAGGAGCTCGTTCAGAAGTCTCGCACGGGCTTGTAGGGTGGCGAGGGCTTGCGCATGTTTGGCATCGGATGGGCGGAGCTTCTTATCATCGCTGTCGTGGCCACGGTCGTTGTCCCGCGAAGGGACCTACCGCGCCTGATGCGCGGCTTCGGCCATTCCGTCCGCAAGCTCAGGCACGTGGCCGACGACTTGCAGCACCAGTTCGAGCAGACGATGCAGGAGGGTAAGATCGAAGATGTGCGTGGGGCGATGCAAGGCATGCGCACGGCTAACGACCCGCCCCTCTTGCCAATACCGGCCGATCCGGCAGAGCCCAGAAGAGCCTCCAAACCTGCTTCGCGGCCGAGACCCTCAAGAGCCAGAGTAGGACAGACGGCCCCTCCGCGAGGCCGAACGAGCAAGAGCATCAGGCGAAAGCAGCGGCGGACAATCGCGGCTAAGTAGAGGACATGGTGAAGCGGCCTACCGCGACGCCCAGAGTTCGAGGCGGCTGACCCCAAGTCTTGCTATTGGCGCGAACAACCGCCGCTCACCTTCCACTAAAGCCTACTCTAGGATGACCTAATAAAGCCTACTCCAAGACGACCTAAGGCGTGTACTCATAAACCGACAGCCAAATGCTGACTTGGACTAACGTCCGCCAATTGGGGTAAAGCGGACAGGGCGCGGACTTGTCAGTATGTCCGCTTATGACCCAAAGCGGACATCCGCCGCCTGAAACATGACCAACTGCTCGGGCCGTTCGGCGAGGAGATCAACACATGCTGGCCGTAGGCCTTAATCACTCCATCCCGACTAATGCGCAGGTAATCCGCGAAACGTTGAATAAGACCTTCGAGGAGATCAATTAGGCTGACTCCAGCACGTCAGGGTTAGCGCTTTTTTGGTCGGCTTTGTCGCCAAGCAGCCAAATTCTGGGCTTCGACTGCTTGACGACGAGCATCAGCAGAGATGCAATGCTCAATGTCGCATTGCTGCGGTAATGCGGGTGCCATGACTTTTGTGGACTCGCGGAGCTCGATGGCGGAATCCGACCACTATCTGCTAGGTCGCGGCGAGGCGGAGGAGGCACGCCTTAGGCGCCAGATCGCCGACCTCGCCCCCGATTCAGACGCGCAGTTCGAAAAAATTGGGATCAAGGCCGGGGAGCGCATTCTCGACCTCGGTTGCGGTAATGGCGGGGTCTTGCACCTCCTTGGTAAGCGCGTCGGTCCCACCGGGTCAGTTCTTGGAATCGAGCGGAGCCCGCATTTTGCCGGCTTAGCGCGCCGCTTTGTCACGGATCACGCGCTGCCGCAGGTCGAGGTCCGCGAGGGTGATGCGTATGACACGGGATTGCCGCGAGCGTCATTCGACGGTGCCCACATGCGCTTCGTTCTGGTCAACGTACCGGAGCCTGAACGCATTGTCCGCGAAATGGTGTCCCTCGTTCGCCCTGGTGGCTGGGTCGCAAGCTTTGAGGCGGACTCCGTCAGTCTCATCTGCGATCCGCCATCGCCCGCGTGGACGCGACTGCTCGACGCCTACATCGCCTATTCGTCCGCGCAAGGAATCGACCTCTTTGTCGGCCGACGCACCCACCGTCTGTTTCGTGACGCAGGAGTCGTTGACATTCGCGCTGACACAGTGGTCCATGTTTATCCGCCGGACCACAACGGGCGACTTATTCTGAGAGACTTCATCAACAACGTTCGCGAGAAGATGATTGAAGGAGGCTTCATCGATCGCAGCGTTCTCGAGAAGGATGTGGCGGATCTTGAACGCCACTTATCTGATCCCGCAACACTTGTGACTTCGCACTTGTTTTTTCGCTTATGCGGCCGAGTACCACAGGTAGGTTGACTCGCAACTGTGTCGGCACCGCGCGGGTGGAACCTCCAAGGGCGTGAACAGCGCTCCTCCAGGTTAGACCTCCAGGTATTGCGGGGAACGTCACCCAAATTGGCCCTGCGTCTGCTTTTGGCACTAAGCAGACATACTCAAGCGCCGACGAATGTCTGCTTCTGGGGGCAAAACGGACGTTGGCCAACAACCCCGATTTATGAGTACACGCCCTAGGCCCAGAGGAACCCTCTGTCGTTGTTAAACCGCTGCCGTGGTCGCCCACTTGATCCAGCACGCGAATTGAGTTGCCGTTTACCTGCCATTGCAAATCCACTGCTGCGTCCAAACAGCGCGGCGCACTGACGAACAAAAAGAAAAGCCAGAGCGTTCTTAGACAGCAAATCACCAAAAGGGAGAACACCAATGAAGGCAATCGTGTCGATGATTATTGCCGTCGGTATCGTCTGCGCGTTTTCAGGCTCCGCGTTGGCTGCTGGCAAGACGATTCATTGCGGGACCAGCAAGGATTGCCCGTCGAGCATGCAATGCAGTACTAAAGGGGTTTGCGTTGGCGCTCAGGCGAAGAAAAAAAGCTTTTACTATTGATCGGCCTATTCTGGCGGTCGCCTAGTCCCGCTTAGACGCTGGTGTAGGCGGCGGGGGTCATGCCCTCCGTCAGGACTGTTTTCTTCACAGGCGTGCTGGCATGCCGAGGGCAAGGTGCTAATCCGCCGTAAGTTGAAGCGCGCTATGGCTCGAGTTGAGGACAAAGTTACGGTTTCGAGATCGTGGCCGAGCCTTTCTCGGTCAAAAGGGATTCTAGCTCCGCGAGTCTGGCCTTAGCGCGTTTCACTGAGTCGCCGGTTCTCTCCTGTGAGCACTTTGCCGCTCTGCATCAACTCAAGCTGCTGCTGTATGCTCGCTTGCTCCTGCTTGCACCAAGCGACAAAGCGACCACGTGCTGACGAGGCACGCCTTCCTTCCATACGACTGAGCTGTGCCTTACTCTTCTTTTCCCGCTCAGCCGCCTTCTGACCTAGGTTCGCCTCAGAACCAGCACGCCGAGCTTGGTCGCGCGATTGTCGTTTGCTCGTCGTCATCGCTCTTTGCTCCAATCTCCTCAATCTCAGGGTAACGCGCGAAGAGCGACTTTGTTGAATAATCGAGCGCTAGTTGGCGTACAAAAGCAGCAATCGCCTTGTTGATACCAGTGCGACCATAAAGGTGACCTGCAGACGGCGGGCGAGTCGTGGCGGTTCATGCGTCAGTACTTCCTGTCTTGCGTCCAGATCTCCACGTCCAGAATGTCCGCTTATGGCACATAGCGGACATGCTCAATGGGCTGACGAATGTCCGCTTTTGGGAGCAAACCGGACATTTGACCCACCGCTGCTTACAATCTCGATTTATGAGTACACGGCCTAATAAGGCCTACTCCAGGATGACCTAAAAAAATTTGCTCGGGCCGGGAATAGAATGGCTCGAACGGCGGTCTCCTTCATGTAGCAGCAATTGCCAGCGTGAAGGAGACAGAGCATGGACAAAACGAAAAAGCGCAGATCAGAAGGCCTGGAAGTGGATCGGCGGGGTGCCCTCGAATGCATGATTTGGGCGGGTACGGGCGTGCTGTGGGCATTATCGGGCGGGGTACCGAAGTCGGTGGGACTGCTGGGTGAGGCGTTGGCCGCAGAGGCGTCCGGCTTCACCTTCCTGCAAATCAGCGACAGCCATATCGGCTTCAACAAACCCGCCAATCCCGATGCACTCGGCACCTTGCGCGAGGCGATCGCCAAGGTGAAGGCGGTGAAGTCGAAGCCCGCCTTCATGATTCACACCGGGGACATTACCCATTTGTCGAAGCCCGATGAGTTCGATAGCGCCGCGCAACTGATCGGCGAGTCGGGCCTCAACGTGCACTACGTTCCCGGCGAGCACGACTTCATCGACGAGGGCCTGGGCAAGCTCTATCTCGAACGCTACGGCAAAGGCACCAAGGGTCAGGGCTGGTACAGCTTCGACGACCACGGCGTACATTTCATCGGCCTGAACAATGTGGTGGACCTCAAGGCAGGTGGGCTCGGCCGACTGGGATCCGACCAGCTTGCCTGGCTCGCCGACGACCTCAAGGGCAAGGCAAATTCCACCCCGATCGTCGTTTTCGCCCACATCCCCCTTTGGACCGTCTATGCCGATTGGGGCTGGGGCACCGACGATGGGTTGCAGGCGCTCGATATGTTGAAGCGCTTCGGCTCGGTCACGGTGCTGAACGGGCACATCCACCAGATCGTGCAGAAGGTGGAAGGCAATATGACGTTCCACACGGCCCGCTCCACCGCCTTTCCCCAGCCAGCGCCCGGAACCGCACCTTCCCCGGGCCCGATGACGGTGCCAGCCGAGCAGCTCCGCTCCATGTTGGGCATCACCAGCGTGGATGTGCGCTTTGGCAATAAGCCGCTCGCCGTAACCGACACGACCCTTGCGGGCTGAGACAGAAACCATTGGTACAGGACAACAAAGATGACTCAATCCTATGCAAGGCTTATCCCCGCCTGCGGTGCTCGCGTCAGCTTTGCGCTACTGCTTGCGATGGCAGTCTTTCTTTCGGCATCGAGGGGTCACGCGCTCGCTGCCGACGCGGAAATCAAGATCGCCAATTTCACCTTCGATCCGCCCATACTGACGATGAAAGCGGGAACCACGGTGACCTGGGTCAACAACGACGACATTCCGCACCTCGTGTCAGAGAAGGACGGCAAGTTCCGCTCAAGTGCCCTCGACACCGGCGACAAATTCTCGCAGACCTTCTCGACTGCCGGCACGGTCGAGTATTTCTGTGCCATTCATCCGCACATGACAGGAAAGATCGTCGTCGAGCCATGAACCCATCAAATTCCTCCAAGGAGGCGCTGCGACCGACTTGAATGTGGACGAAGCAAGCGACCAGGCCCGCTTCACAGAGGTGTTTGTGCCATACCTCGTCGATGCCTTCCGCCTCGCCCGCTGGCTGGCCGGCAGCCGTGCGGACGCCGAGGACATCGTGCAGGAAGCCTCGATGCGCGCCTTCAAGTACATCCGTGGGTTTAGCGGCGGAAACCCGCGCGCCTGGGTACTGACGATCGTGCGCAATACGAGCTATAGCTGGCTTGCCAAGAACCGACCCAAGGACGTGGTGCTCAGCGATGACCTCAATCAAGATGACAGAGAGCAGTTTGAGCAGGCGGGGACCCAAGAGATGCAAACGCCGGAGACAGCGCTGATCGCTAAGCTGGAAGCTGAACAGGTCCGCAAGGCTATGGCCTCGTTGCCGGCACCTTTCCGCGAGATCCTGGTACTCAGGGAAATACATGACCTTGATTACTGCACCATCGCCGAGGTCGCCGCATTGCCAATTGGCACTGTGATGTCGAGGCTCGCGCGTGCCCGTCGCCTACTCTCAGCGACAATCGCGAACGGCATACCATGACCCTATCTTCGCAGGACGAGTTGCTTCTCAACGCCTATGTCGATGGCGAGCTAGATCCCATCGAGGCCACTCGCTTCGAGCAGCGCTTGCGAGCCGATGCTGCGCTGAATGCTCAGGTCGAAACGCTTCGCGCTTTGCGGGGGGCGCTTCGCTCGGACCTAGCTGAAGACGTTCCCTCTCCAGAACTTCGGCGCCGCATCATGGCCAAATCAAACCCCCCGCCTCGCGCCGATCGAAATTCATGGATGGCTTTGGCTGCATCGTTCCTGATCGGTGCCGTGCTTGCCGGCGCCACGAGTTTTGGCGCGCTAAACTATCGGAGCAGCGACGACCTGGCCGAGCAGCTCGTTTCGGCCCATGTTCGGGCGTTGATGGCGCCGCAGCCGACGGATGTGGCATCGTCGAGTCACCACACAGTAAAGCCTTGGTTCAACGGTAAGCTTGCTTTTGCACCGACAGTCGCCGATCTCGGGGCGCAAGGTTTTCCGTTGGTAGGTGGCCGTGTTGATGTTGTACGGGTCGAGCCGGTGGCATCACTTGTCTACAGCCACGGCAAGCATCTCATCAGCCTGTTCGAGATGCCAAACACAAGCGGCGCATCCGCACCTGTGACAAGCCATAAGAAACAGGGCTATCTAGCGCTCTCCTGGAGCGAGGGAGGGATCAGTTATTGGGCAGTCTCAGATACGGCACCCGATGAACTGGAAAATTTCGTGAAGCTCTTTCGGGCCGCTACAGCTAATCCCTGATCGCCGGATCGAGCTGCTAAAGCGGTATCCGCGCGGAACGACCGCACCAGCTTTCGGTCATTAGCTCACCATGTGATGATGACTTGAGAACGTCCGCGTTCCGCCCCTAACCGGACATCGTCGGCGGTCTATCGAACCATCACGCCGTCCAACAGCTTTGGAGTTGCCGGGCAGGGTAACGGTGTGATGATGGTGTTGCGCTGTTAGAGGGTGTCTATTCAGCATTAGTGGGAAAAGCGTGCCGAAGGGGTCGCCGTGGACGGTCTTAAGGCGTGGCCCTTCAAAACATCACACCATCCTGGACATGCGCACTCATGTACAGCGAGTAAAGCTGTCTGTGTTAAGCGTGGGGAGTTACTTAAGAGAGTAACCGTTGCATGGTGTGATGTGCGGGAGAGGGCAGTGCCGGGGGCTCAGGTCACTATGCTAAAGCGGCGCCTCCCAGGCTCGGGAAGTGATTTTTTCACAAATCAACCACAACCCGACCTCTGACTCTACCTCCAACAATTTCGGTAGCCAGGCGAGGCACGTCATCAAGTCGGGCGTGTGACGTCATAACGTCGAGCTTGGCAAAATCGAGGTCCCTGGCCAGGCGGACCCACGCCTTTTCGCGCTTTTCTCTCGGCGTTTCGACCGAGTTCACTCCCGAGAGCGTCACGTCGCGCAGGATGAATGGCATCACCGTCGCCGGGAGGTCGGGACCTTGGGCTAAGCCGCAAGCTGCCACTGCGCCGTCATATCTGATCTGCGACAGCACATTGGCCAAGGTCTGACTGCCAAGTGAGTCGATCGCGCCAGCCCATCGCTCCTTGGCTAGAGGTTTTCCATTTCCGGCGAGATCGCCAGCATTGATGATTTCGTCGGCACCCAGTCCCCGCAAATACTCAGCCTCCTGCTCGGCTCGACGGGACGAGGCGATGACGCGATAGCCGAGCTTGTCGAGGAGTGCGATTGCGACCGAGCCCACTCCACCAGCAGCCCCGGTCACCAGCACGTCGCCTTTGTCGGGAGAGATCTCCTCCTTTTCTAGCGCCAGCACGCAAAGCATGGCGGTGAACCCGGCGGTACCAATCGCCATGGCGTAGGCCGTCGAAATATTATCGGGAAGCTTGATGAGCCAGTCACCCTTGAGACAAGCCCGCTCCGCGTAGCCGCCGTGATGCGTCTCGCCGAGACCAAAACCGTTCGCCACGACGCGATCTCCAGGCTGGAAGCGAGGATCCTCGGAGCGCAACACCCTGCCGGACAAATCGATGCCAGGGATGAGGGGGAATTTGCGGATGATGGGTGCTTTGCCGGATATGGCGAGGCCATCCTTATAGTTCACCGTTGAGTGCTCGACAGCTACGGTGACATCCCCATCCATCAGATCGGTCTCTGCTAGCTCAGTTACAACGACGCTTTGCTGGTCGCCGTCTTTGCTTACGAGCATTGCTCTGAAGTTGTCCGCCATGTGCTGGGCCCGAGAGTTCCGTGTCGTCAATCAGGTAATCTTTCAGGGAAACGCGCAGAAGAGCCGTCTATTCCCCAGTTTCCCGATAGAGAGAAGCTCGTTTTCCTAATCCAACAACCCTGCCACCTCGCTTATTATTCTTTCCACATGCACTCGAGTTGCGCTGGGCGATCCCCCGGATAGGGAAGATGTGAGTCAGATGCTGTTAAGCCGCAGCCTTCATTGAGACCGATGCGCGCCAAAATTTAGCTGCGTTCCGGCGCTACCTTAAGAAAAGGATATCTACCTGCGCGCGGCAAGAGGGATAAGGCGCTTGCCTCGCCGGGGAGGGGCACTCCGAATTTGATCTGCATGTGAGGGGGACGTCTCATGCCATCTTTACGCATGCTCGCAGTTTCGGTTGGCTGCTCAACTCTGCTGGGCGTCGGTGGTTGGCCGAGCACGCCGGCCGGCGCACAGGTGCTGGAGCGAGGCGTCGAAGGAGCGGCCGTAGGCGCCATCATCGGCGGCATTGTTGGCGGTGGCAAAGGTGCGGCTACGGGTGCGGGAATTGGCGCAGGTATCGGAGCGTTGAGTGGCGCGGCCGAGGCTAACGCGCGCGCGCAGGGTTATTACGGGCCGCCACCGCCCTATGGCCCGCCTCCTCCGGGTTATTACGGTCCGCCGCCCAGGTACGGCTCGGCGCCGCGTGGCTACTATGGGCCATCCCATGGTGGTTACGCCGCGCGGCCATCTCGCGCAGTCGTCGCAATCAGTGTCGCTCCGCCTCCTCTTCCGGTTTACGACCAGCCGCCATGTCCGGAACCGGGCTATGTGTGGACGCCCGGGTACTGGGCTTACGCTGCGGGGGGTTATTACTGGGTACCCGGCACCTGGGTTCAGCCGCCCGCTGTCGGGCTAGTGTGGACCCCAGGCTACTGGGGGTATGAGGGCCAGCGGTACCTCTGGAATGCCGGGTATTGGGGACCGCACGTCGGCTACTACGGCGGGATCAACTATGGCTTCGGTTATTCAGGATCCGGCTATGAAGGCGGCTACTGGGACAATGGAGTCTTCTTCTACAATACCGCCGTTACACGAGTGAACACGGCCGTCATCACCAGGACCTACAACAAGACGGTGACCAGCACCGTCACGGTGAACAGTGCCAGCTTCAATGGGCTTGGGGGAATTGCAGCCCAACCGACGGCCCAAGAGGTGGCTTGGTCTCGGGAAAGACGCACTCAGCCGACGTCCCTGCAAGTCAAGCATCAGCGCGCCGCGAGCGCTAATCGGTCGTTTTTTGCTGCGGTGAACCAGGGTACCCCTACGGTAGCAGCAACGGCCAAGCCTGGAGTCTTCAAGGGTCCAGAGATTGTCGGGCCAAAGTCTGTTCTTGCGACGACCAACCCAACCGTCGGCACCGGATCAACAACGCCTGCCGGGAAAGCTCTCCCGGATGTTGAAAAAAGAACTGTCCCTGCTGCCAGCGGAGAAGCCGGATCAGGCGCCGGTAAACATGCTCCTGCTGGTCCTAACGGCACCACTGCTCCTGTGGCCAACGCAGGAGCAGCGTTCGATCAACCCACTCCCGGTCGCCCACAGTGGACTAATGCTGCCGCTGTGAACGGAGGAGCAGCCCCCGCTCAACCGGACGCTCCTGCTGCTGTTCTCGGGGACGGGGGAGCAGGACCGGGCAAGGGTAAGCATGCCCTGAGTGGACCAAACAGTCCTCGCGGTGCTGCCAGCGGATCAGGCAGCGGTAAACAGGCCCCTGCTGGTCCGAACGTGACCGCTGTTCCTGTGGCCAATGGAGGAGCAGCACCCGATCAACATACTCCCGGTCGCCCACAGGGGGTCGATGCTGCCTCTGCGAACGGAAAAACAGCCCCCGCCCGACCTGAAGCTCCTGCTACTGTTCTCGGGAACGGAGGAGCAGGACCGGGCAGCGGTAAGCAAGTTCCTAGTGCTCCGCCTGGCGCCGCTGCTGCTGTCGCGGATGGAGGAGCAGCGCATCAACAAGCTCCAGGCCGCCCGGATGCTGATGCTGCGGTCACAAAGGGAGCAGGACCTAATCAACATAGTCCCGCTTCAAAGACAGTTGGCGCTTCGAGCGAGCCTCAGGGCGACCGCTCTGTTGCAAAAATCTCACCCAAACCGCAGGTCAAGAAAAACAAACCTGACCCAGATAGCCCTGCTGAGACTGCGCAGAGCATGTAGACAAGAGAAAGGAGTCTACCCTCATCACACCATGTAACCATCGCGCCTCGCTCACCGTGCGTCGAGGAGGTGGTAAGGACGAGAGTTACTCACCGAGTAACCGATGTGACGGTGATATGGTTTATAAGGGAGTGTTCTGGCCTCTCGAGCATATCCGCGAACTTGATCTTTGAAGCCAGTCTGACTTAAGCCTCGAGCCTTCATTGGCGTCCAGCCGAGTTCTCTCATCAGCGCCGCTAGTCGCCGGCAGGCACCGGCACTGCGAGCTCGTTGGGGCACTTCTAAGATATCAAACAGATCCTGCGTGCTGATTCTCTCCACGCCATCATAGCCGGTCTTACCACGCACGCGCTCTAGCCGGAGGCTCCATGGGTCAGCAGATCGCGCAAGAGCTTCATCTGTCGTTTTCTCAAAAGTTCGAGGAATGTCATGAACAGGCGTCCTGAAGATTCAGCGGAGCGGTTTTTTTTTGGGAAATGCCGAGAGCTACGATCATATTGCCCGCGTCTCAACGCTCGGGCTTGATGGGTGGTGGAAGCGAAAGATTCTCAAGAAAATTCCGAAAACAGCCGACCGAATCCTCGAGCAGGCCAGTGGGACCGGTATTCTGACCTGCAAAATCGCGCGGCTCCTTCCCCAGTGCCGCGTTATCGGTGTGGAACTCAATGAGGAATACCTGAACATTGCCAGAAACAAGGTCCGCCATCTCGAGCTGAGCAACGTGGAATTCATTCACGGCAGAGCGGAAGACGTGATTTTGAAAGGGGAGTTCGACTGCATCGTGTCCGATTACCTTGCTAAATATGTCGACCTTGATCTTTTGGTGACTCACGCGTGGAGAATGATGCGCAAGGGCGGCTTGCTTATCCTGCATGAGCTCACTCGTCCGACTCGCCCGCTGTTCCTCATGCTTTGGAACATTCACTTCAAGTTTTTGCAGGCCTACGGAAACTGGAAACACCCCGAGTGGAATATGGCGTTCAACGATGTTCCATTCTTGCTCGCAAGAACCCGGTGGGTGGATGAATTGACTCAAGCCTTAAGAGCCAACCGGTTTTCAGATATCGAGATAGAAAATCAGATGTTTGGTGCATCCGTTATTGTGTCAGCCAGAAAATAGCTCTGTCTTAGAACTATAGCACCGCGCCTAAGGTCAAGGCATACACCTAGTCGGTCAACCCCGTGTGCCGTTATGCTGATCAACCCCAATAGCGGACAGGCTCATCTTCGGGCTAAGTGCCAGAAGCAGCCATGGATGTCTTCGCGAGCAATTCTACGAGAGCCGCCTCGATCGAAAAAGAGCCGGGATGCAACTCTCGCTTATCAGCGATGCGGACGCTGAGAAAAGCGGGGGCCCGCGCTACGAAAGCGGGCGCCCGCGAGCTATTGGGATTGGATCATCCATTTCAGGAAGCTGCGCTCCTAATCGCCGCAGCTGTCGTCGCCGTAGGAGTAGTAGTTGCACGGAGTCCAGTAGGGATCGCCGACCTGGCCTCGGTGGTCAAATCCCCGGTCGCCCGCGATGTGACTTAATCCTCGGCCTCCAAATCCTCGTTCGCGGTTACCGCCTCCGCCAAAATCCCCGCCGTGGAAACCGCGTCCCAAAGCACGACCGTGGAAGCCACCTCCGCCCAAGCTCCCCTCGTGGCCGCCTCCAAACCCGCCGTCACCACGAGCCAACGCTTCATGGTTGGGGAGCATTAGAGCGCCGGCAAGCAGCGCAACCACAGCAATCGTCAATTTTTTACCCTTCCTGTTGCAATGGTGAGTCGTCTCGACTCCTCTGCAGTCCAGCTTCGGCCCGCCCTTTTCCCAATCTCTGCTGTTCGTCATGTTCGTCTCCTTCTCGGTTGGTGTGATGCGGGCTCTGGCGCCCCGATCACTGAGGAGACTCGCTTGGAGGGGGCTTTATTCCCCGCACGCTACCAACGGCCCGGTCACTTGGCCGTGTTCTGCTCGATCACTGCGTTTCGCCCTATTCCAACGCTCTCAATACCGCTCCCGAGGTTCTATTCGTGCCAGGCGGGGTGCTCTTGCGCACGTCAGACAATACGGTGATCGGCGGGCTCGGCGTATCGGGAGCCGGGTGGCGACAAGACGAGGCATGTGCAACTGACGCTTCCGTAAAGCTTAAGGGCGGAATGATGGGCATCCGTCAAGCCGCGAAAATCTCGTTCACTGCCCGATGCGTTCGACCTTCGCCGCCATATGGGGGATAAGTCTTACCCGATAACTTCCATCTTCACATTGTAACAACCAGACGCCTTCATCGGGTATTGACGCGAGCCGGTCTCGCTCGGCCGTCATTGGCTGATTGCAGCTAAAGCCCTGGCTCCGGATCTGGGTTGCGATGACGTCCTTAGAAGTCTCCGAATTTTGTGGCGCCTTCGACTTAAAGGCGAGGGCCTTCTCGGCAACCAAATGCGGGATGTCGTTATGGTTGACCCATTTAACCGTTGTGCCAGGCGCGATCGTGAGGTCCTTGGGCGCGAACGTGAAATTGCCGATTATGACCTCGACGGTCTTTCCATCAGTCGGCGCGGCGGCCGGTACCAACTCCGATTTGGTCGCGTAGCTCCCATCGGCGAACGTGAGCAGCGCGAATGCGAGCATGGCGACAAGGGCTGCGACGCGCGCGAGAATGCCGCGCTCGCTCGCGGGGCCGGTTGCCGACGCCTCCCGAAATACATTTGACATGGGAGCTGAACTTCTTTTCTCAGAATCTCTGCTGTTCGTCTCTTTCTCGGTTGGTGTGATGCGGGCTTTTGCGCCCTGATTCACCAAAGGAGACTCGACGGGAGCGTGCTTTATTCCCGGCCGCAGGATCGGAGCAACGATCACTTTCCCGTGCACTGCATCATCGCCCCTCTTTCATGGTCGTCTCCTTATCGGTTGGTGTGATGCGGGCCCTGGAGCCCTGGATCAAGGAGACTTGATAGGAGCGCGCTTTATTCCCGCCCACGATCTGTGGGGCGGTCACTTTCCCGTACTCTGCTCATCAGGGCCGCGAATTCCTGGAGTTCTTGGTCATCCAGGTCGAAGATGCATAGGAATCGAGGTTGCCCGCGATGCTGCCCATCTTCACAACGTCCGACCTAGCCGACGCATAAGTGTGGGCCCTGATGCCCAACACCTCGCCCGGATAATGGAGGCCGCACGTCTCGTCGAAGTCCGTGGGGCTGGTTGCCCGAGCAATGGCAGTCGGCGCGTTCGATGCCTTGAGTCCGACCTAGCCGACGGCTAAGTGTGACCCTAGAGAAAACCGGCCGAAAGCGGCTGGCTTGAGCCTCACAGAATCTCTCCTGCACCCCGATGCCGGACTGGCCGGTCTCATGGCGCTAAGCGAGGGTGAACGGTTTGACACGCCACGGCGAACCTCCCGGAACGGCTACAACGTCATTGAGTGGACCTCGGGCGACCTCAATTATCGGGCCGTCTCCGACCTGGATGACCAAGAACTCCAGGAATTCGCGGCTCTGATGAAGCAGAACACGGCAAAGTGACCAGGCTGATGATCCTCGTGCGGGAATAAAGCCCGCTCCTATCGAGTCTCCTTTGGTGATCAGGGCGTCAGAGCCCGCATCACACCAGTCGACAAGGAGACGTCATGGGGAAATCGGTCGTCATTTCCGAAAACGATGCGCGGCAGGGTCCTCCCGGAGACGAGATGCTCTATGTTCTCGGGTTCGGGACCAGCGGCGCGATTTTCGCGGTTGCGGCGGTTCTGGCTTATTTCGAGCTATTTCGAGCATTGAGCTGAAACAAGTCTCAGGTCGGCGTGAGGACGACACTATTGTCTAAGGAGGAAACACCCAATGTCTCGCCTATCAGTTCATGCCACCGCTCTCTCGCTGATGCTCGCCAGCACGTCGGCTCTCGCCCACGCCGAACTTCAGACCTCATCGCCTGCCGCCGATGCCACCGTGCAGACCTCACCGTCAGAGGTCGCCATCGAGTTCACTGAAGGGGTAGAGCCGAAGTTCAGCGCCATCGAGGTGCATCTGATCGACAACTTGCGCCGCCACGGGCGAGTGGAGGAGGCCGCAGGAAGGGGGGAACTTAGGCCAATCGAGCAACATTGTTTTCTCGACAAGGCCCTGAACCTCGCCACCAACTCGATGGCTTAGATTCGCTATTTATTTTTGTTGGTGAGAGTGCTTCGTTCTCATCCCAAATCTGCCGCTTCAGATGGATGGCCAACAGCGTCTCCTGTACCACATCTTCGACATCGCAATTCCCGAACCCCGACAGCCAGGCCGCCCGGGGTGCGAAGTGTTGTCCAAGCTCATGTTTGTCTCCTGCTGACCGCCTTACCCCCGGCCGTATCGGCCACCATAAAAGCCGTCGGGAAATTGCCGCGCCGCATTCTCACGGTCCATCCAGCGACTATACAAGCCATCTAACCACAAACGAGCATGTCTGCTTTGGGTCATTAGCGGACTTAATAGGTCTCGTGAAAATGCGTCCGGTTTGCCCTTGAAAGCAGACATTCTGTGGGGCTGCTCCAATAGTCCGCTATGTGCCAATAGCAGACATCGCGCGCTTGGAGCACAAGCTCCAGCACTGGCGCAATTTGTCAGGCTTGAGCTGACAAACTCGAGCCACGCAAGCATCTCGGCGACGACGAAGCCGACCCAGTTCATCCATAATGGAATTGACGTCGTGCCGACGGTATCGTCTCAGCTCGCAGGTGTGAGTTGTCCCCGAATTTCACCCTCTGGGTACTTAGCAGTGTGCACATTGATGTACATGTTACCGCTCAGTAGGGCCGCGGATTGGTCTTCAGTTAGGATGGCCGCACCTTTCATCGGGCTCGGCAACGGAGAGATTGTGATCATAACACCCGCATTTTCACCTTCTCTTGCGGGTCCATGGAAATGCGCAGCGGTGGCGCTTCCGGTTAGACCCCAATAGCTGATGGTCCAGCGTAAGGTTTTGGTGGAACCGTCGTAGGTTATCTCGGCCTTGCCCTTTGCATTGCTTTCCGTGGGTGGGACCTCCGAGGAACCTTTGAGCTCAGCGGTAAAGCCTGTCGTCTCAGCCGCGGCAATTGAAGCGAGTGCCGCGAAGAAGATCATGGTAATAACGAATACGCGTGCATTGTTCATCTAACGCCTCTCAAGCGCGGGAATTGGATCCAAACCAATCCGACTGGTTCGCGATTCTGCAGTCCTGCGACTTGTCACACACCTTGCCAAGGATTCGTTTTTTCTTGGGCCGTTTATGGTCACGTGGCCACATCACCTATCCCACGTGTGTATATAGCTCCTCTCTACGAACGTGTGCTCAACAGGCTCCTTGGCCGTGATGTAGCCTCAGCCACAATAATCAGCTTACTGCCTTTCCAATGGGGATTGGGATGGGGGTGAAACCACGTGTTGCTCCGGTTGGATTGAAAACCAGCGGAAGGCCATTAATCGATTCGCACTCGCCATCATGTTTCTTGCGTTCCTGCCGACTGCCGCGACGGCGCAAGACAGTTGCCGCGCCCAAGCCAACGCAAACAAGTTGAAGGGAACCGATTTCAGGACATTCATGGCAAATTGCAAAGTGGTCGTGCAGATGGTGTGTGATGGACGCGTCATCGACCAAAAGATCGCCGATGAGGCCAAAGAGTCGTTCGTCAAGCACTGTATTAAGGATGGGCTTCTGACGTCTGTGACTTGGTCGTTGCATTCGCACTATCCACTTTAGGTGGTGCATCCGCTGCTCGAGATGGGAGGCCGCAGACATTGGAATTTTCATTCCACACCATGCCTGACATCTCGCACCCTAACCGCGTCAAAGGCTGCGGCGTGTTTACCGAGTTGGCGACACAAACATTGGCGTTCTCATCCCAAGCCATTTCGGCTTCGGCGCAATCGACGCGTCTTAAGGGTTGGATTGAGAAGTCTTCCGCGTGTCCTTGATTGGCCAGGACAATACCGATGATAAACACAGTCGAAACAGGGAGCCGCGCTGCCTCTCTCCTTGAGCGGAGATCCGAGACTCTAGCGCGGAAGATTGACAGGAATACGTCACCACGTACTTAACGTTATTAATTCTTGATCTTCATTCCCATCGCTGACCGAAGCAATGCATGCACCTCTTCGCGTTGCCAGGCTCGCTTAGCATTCCTTGAGTGACGGCATGGCCTTCTCAGCGTCGGTCTCCGAGTTGTATTTGCCCAAGACTTTGTACCGAATCTTGTCCGACGGTTCAGATGTCACGACCGTGCAGCCCTTCAATGTGTTGTCAAAGATGACGTAAAACGTCTCGGCCGCCAAAACTGGAACTGTTAAACTCACCGCAATCAAGGCGACAATAAGCGACTTTGGCATCTGAGTTCTCCTTGAGCCCTCGGATAGATTAGTTTTGCCGATAGAGTCTTCACGAGTCTTATTTTTTCACAGGGAAACTCGAAATTCTGCACCTTAACCTACCACTAAAAGGGAACTGCCGCTCGGAGTGCAGAGTGACCAAAAACATGCGCAGGCCGTGGCAGAACCACAGAGGACGCTCGGCAGATTAGAACCATTCGCCGAAGTCAAACGCCACTGCGAGCCTGGCGATCAGACCTGTCCACCACGACAACGACAAACTCTGCTGCACTGGCTCATGATAGCCTGAAGGATTTAACCCTCTGAACTGCCTCATGTCCGCTTTGGGTCAGAAGCGGACACATCAGGCCGCGTAAAAAAGCGTCCAGTGCCGAGGCGATGGGAGTGCTGGTCAAGAAGCTCGCGGACGAGGAGATCACGGCGGTTTCTCTTTATTACCAGCAAAATCGGCATCCGCCGAAGCATTCGACAAAACGATATCTTCGAGCAAAGTCGAGTAATCGCAGCTACTCAAGCCGGACAAAATGCACGCCCTCGCGGCCGCGTTATGGAAGGCCTGAGGTAGGCAACTAGAGATGAGATGATTGTTGGATCAAGTAGCGGACAGGGTTCTCTAAGCCCATGAAAACCGCGGCGGAACTCGTCGCATCGCGCGGCGGACAGGCGCGCCGCCGAACAATCACCGTTGCATCTGCATGATCTCATGCATCGGCATCATGCGTTGGTTCAGATTATCCATGATCCACAGTGATCCGCCGATCAACAGCGCCACGATCAGCACACCGAACGCCAGCGCCAGCACGTTGTTGGTGTTGTCGGGAGCTGTAGTGATGTGCAGGAAGAAAACCAGATGCACGCCGATCTGCGCGATGGCGAGCACGACGAGCGCCACCGGGATTCCTGGCCCCCAAATTAGGGAGGTGTTGAGCACGGAGAACGAGGCCGCGGTCAGCGCGGACGCGAGCACAAATCCAATAACATATCGCGCGATGCCCTCGCGAATCGTAAGTCCCGCCGCATCCATGAATCCGGGTCCCACGTCGCCCGGGTCTCGCGTGTCGGTCTCGTGACTCATCGGCCTAATCCAATCAGGTAGACGATCGTGAACAAGGCGACCCAGATGATGTCGAGCGCGTGCCAGAACAGGTTGAAGCACACCAGGCGGCGCAGAATATCCGGGCGAAAGCCCTTGACGAAGACTTGCGCCATCATCGTGCCCAGCCACAACACCCCCGCACTGACATGCAGTCCGTGCAAGCCGACGACGGCGAACAGCGACGACAGGAAAGCGCTGCGCTGGGGGCCTGCACCTTGCATCACCATCCCGGTAAAATCCCGCACCTCGAGCACCAGAAACGCCAGCCCGAGCACGCCGGTCACCAGCAGGGCAAGCTGGGTCCACAGCTGATTGCGCGCTTCGGTCGCCACGGCCGACAGCCCGCAGGTAAAGCTCGAGGCGAGCAGGCACGCCGTTTGCAGCACGATGCTCCACCAGTTGAACAGCTCGCGCCCGGAAGGCCCGCCCGCCGTGGCGGTTTGCAGCACGGCATGCGCGGCGAAGAAGGCCGAGAACATTACGATGTCGCTGAGGATAAAGATCCAGAAGCCGAAGCTGACGATCACGCGCTTGGAGGCCGGCCCACCTTCCCCGTGACCCGTTGCATACACGTGTCCAACGCCAACGCCGCCCGCGCTGAGCCAATCACGGCCGCGCCCGACCCGGTACGGATCGATAGCCCCCCCCAGCGAGGTGTCCGTCGCGCTCATGCCGGCTCGCCAGCGCGAGCGTGTTGCGCGAGCCACTGCTCGCGGGCTCGCCGCCGCGCGCGGTCGAGCCGGGCAACCTCCTCCGCCGGAATTGAATACTCCACGACGTCGCGCCATGCGAACCACACGAACACCGCAAAGGCGCCGACCAAACCAAGGCCCACCATCCACCAAATGTGCCAAATCAGCGCGAAGCCGGTGATCGTGCAGAAGAACGCGGTGATGAATCCGGTCGGGCTGTTTCTCGGCACCTCGAGCGGTTCATACTTGGGCTCTGG
>Ga0070693_100000231_pt1 | contig 26063 bp, 19 predicted proteins | sample KBSK1103metaG_FD_65472 | JGI IMG/M metagenome (GOLD analysis project Ga0070693, IMG submission 65472) | Corn, switchgrass and miscanthus rhizosphere microbial communities from Kellogg Biological Station, Michigan, USA - KBS K1-10-3 metaG | ecosystem: Host-associated > Plants > Roots >...
CAAGCGACGAAGCCGAAGACAACCAGCATCGAGCCGTACCTGCCCAGCGAAGCCAGCTTGTCCATCAGGTCGCTGATTGCATCACGGAATAGGAAGCCCAGGCCGAGACCGACGCTTACCCAAAGCCCCGCCCCTATCGCGTCGAACACCAGGAAGACCCAATAGCGCAGCCGCAGCGCGCCAGCCAGTGCGGTCGCGACCGAAGCGAAGCCCGGCACGAACTTGGCGAACAGCATCGACGCGGGTCCGAAGCGCTGAAAAATCGTTTCGGTCTGACGAACGCAGGAATCCTGCGACAGCGACACGCGGCATAGCGTGTTCAGAATGCGCAACCCGAAACGGCGGCCGGCGACATACCAGCCAGTGTCCGCGATCAGCGCCGCGGCGATGCCGACCAGGACCAGAGCCCAAAGCGGATCGCCGCCGATGGCCGCATACGCGCCGGCCACGATCAGCGTCGGATAGGCGGGAATCGGCAATCCGGCCTGCAGCGCGAGCACGTTCAGGAATACGAAGCCCAAACCGTACTGCTGGATCATCGCAATGACATGGCTCATCGGGTACCTCGCCTGTTCTTGTCGCGGCGGCGTGCGGATAGCTTACATGGTGGCAGCCGTGCGCGGATCAAGGCTGTGGGACCTGTTCACGGATGGCGCAGGCGTCGGTTAGACGTCGTACTTCACCGAGAGTGATGCGCCGGCTATAAGCTAATGCCGTCCCGGTTTACTCCCCGGAGGTCTGCCGCTATACTTGCGCCCCTGTGGGGACGTAGCTCAGCTGGGAGAGCGCCGCGTTCGCAATGCGGAGGTCGAGGGTTCGATCCCCTTCGTCTCCACCAGATACCACCGCCGACTCTCCGTCGGCGTTGTTGTTTTCAGGGTCTCAACGCGGCAAGCCTTCGATCACGCAGAACGGCGACCGGGTCGTCACGACCCTGCCAAGGCTGAATCCGGCAGCTTCGAGCAGCTCCTGATACTCCGCCTCGCTTCGCTCGCGCCCGCCGGTCACCGCCAGCATATGCAGATCCACGCGGACCGTGTCCGGCGCATCCTTTGCCAGCTTCGGCAGCACTCTCTCGATCAGGATTACCCGGCCGTGCGCCCCCAGCGCTCTGCGGCAATTCTTCAGTATGGCCACGCTGCGCGCGTCGGACCAGTCATGCACGATGCTCTTCATGACGTACGCATCCGCGCCTGCAGGGAAAGCTTCGAACAAGTCACCTTCCACGACGGAGCAGCGTTCGTCCAGCCCTTGCGATTTCACATACGCCCTCGCGCCGGTTGCGACGTGGGCCTGCTCGAGGAGGATCCCCCTCATCGCGGGACACGCCACGAGTATCGCGCACAGAAGCGCCCCGTAGCCTCCACCCGCGTCGCAAAGGACCCGGACCGCCGAGAAATCGTAAGCCTCCACGATCGCCACCGCCGACCGCGCGGTCTCCGTGTTGAGGTCCGCATTAAACTGCTCGCTGAGCGCACGGTTCCGTTGTCTGTGCGCCCACGGATCCACGCCGAAGACATGCGCGAACGCCGTCTCCCCCGTCATCGCACTGTGGACGAGGCCGCTCCACGCCATCATGTATTCGTCTCCGCAGACGAGGGCCTGATTCCTGAGCGAGCCTTTCACTTCCGTCCGCAACATCTGCCCCATATGCGTCAACCCGAACCGCTCCTCCTCCTCGAAGCACATTCCGACGACCACCAGGCCCCGCAGAATTCGATAGAGCGACGGCGCATGCGCCCCCATCGTCGCGGACAGCTCCTCGCTCGTCTTCGGCCCTTCGGCCAGAAGGTCCGCCAAGCCGAGCTTGGCGGCCACGTACAGCAGCGCGGTATCCTGGTAGCCGTTGAGAAGGTCGCCCGGGCTCCGCCCCGCACCTCCTGCGCTCACGTGCGCCTCAGCACAACGGTCGGACACTGCTGGCCGCACTCGTAGGTCGGCACATGCATGCTGGCAAGTTCGAACCCGCCGATGTCCTGACAGAAGATCTTCGCGACCTCGTCAACGGTTCCAATCCAGTACCGCGTCGTCGAACCCTGGTAGGCATTGATGAATAGCGTTTCGTCGAGCGGCCATCCCAATCTCGACGCAAGCTCTTCGAGATTTCCCGCCGCGTCATGGACGGTGCGCCAGACCGTGTCCAGTTCCACTCCCAGCGAGGGACTTTCCTGAAGAGCGGCCCAGAGTCTCAGTTTCAGCACATTCATGTTCGGGATTCGCCCTCCCATGAGATCGGCAAGGACCGCATCGCGCGTTTCCCTCTCGGCTGGTCGGACAAAGAGCCGCAAAATGCACAAGCCCTCTTCGGCGAGGACTTCCCTGAGAATCGAGGCAAGTCGCTGCTGCTCGTCCGGGTAGGCGAGGAGATTGAGCCCACCGTCGCAGAGGACAATGTCGCGCGAAGCAGCCGGGAGTTTCATCTGGAGCCAGTCCTCGCACCTGGCCGCATCTCGCCGCCCTGGCCACACCGCATCGATCACCTCCATCGTCCGGTCGACGGCCAGAAAGTCCGTCCCCTCCCGCCACGGCAATCGATAAAGCTCCGGCGTTACCCCCAGCAGCAACACGCGAGGCGGCGTCCCCTGTCCGCGCCAGGCGCCGACTGCCTGCTCGCTGAAACTCACATCTTCCGGCGAAGGCCGAAGGGGCGCACCGTGGAGATTCCAATTCCGCGCCACCTTCGCCCACTGCCCGGCCCCATCAGGGGTCTTCCCCGTGCGGCATTGCTCACTCGGTTTCTTCACCAAAAAGCGCTTCCCCTTTCCAGATTCCTTGCTCAATCCGACGCGGATGAGTCAACGCGCACGATCCCAAATCCCCCAATCCCGCAGGAGGTGCGGCGAGCACAGGCGAACACGTGCTCCCGTATTTTTCGCGTTGCGAGACTACACGCGTTGCGCTAGCCTCTCGGCTCCGACGTCCGAGGCGAGGTTTGCACCACGCTTCAGATATCGATTCTTTCGCGCCAGCGCCGCCGACACACCGATCCCAGCTCCAGAACGTGCGTGCAAGGAAAGCCAGAATGCCCGAACGTCGCTATCCGCTGACCGCTCTTCAGAAGGGTATGTTGTACCAGAGCCTGCGCTCTCCGCAATCCGGGCTCTACGTTCAGCAGCTTGTCGTGCGCCTGCGCGAACCACTCGACGTCTCCTTGTTCAAGGGCGTGTGGGCACGACTCATGGAGCGCCACGCTGTCCTGCGCACGCGCATGCATCTCGTGGACGGGTCTGACCTTTGCCAGGAAGTCGAACCCGATGCACCGCCGGAATGGACCGAAGAAGACTGGTCAAGCCTCTCCCCCGAAGAATGCGAGGCTCGCTTCACGCGCTTCCTCGATAACGACCGCCGTCGCGCCTTCGACTTCTCCAGATTTCCCCTCCTGCGTCTTGCCCTCTTCCGACTGGCCGACGACGACTTCTACTTCGTCTGGACTTATCACCACGCGCTCATGGACGGCCCGTCGCGAACGCGCGTCCTCGAAGAGCTCTTCGGGCTCTACGACGCCCTGCGCTGCGGCGAGGACCACCGGTTCGCCGATGACCCGCCATCCTTTCGCGCTTTCGTGGAATGGTTGACGCGGCAGGAGTTCCTCCTCGCAAAAGATTTCTGGCTGGGATTCCTCAAAGGCTTCGAGAATCCTACCCGACTCGATCTCGCTCCGCCGCGCTCGAAGGCCAGCGAAGACTTCGGTCGCGGCCACAGCGACTGTGTTCTCTCCCGCGAGGACACCGACGCTCTCCGCGCCTTCGCGGCCCGCCACGAGGTGACGCTTGGCACTCTCATCCAAGTATCCTGGGCCGCGCTCCTCTCCAGGTACAGCGGCCAGGACGACGTGCTGTTCGGCGCCACTCGCGCCTGCCGCCATTCTTCGATCGACGGCGCGGAGTCCATCGTCGGCCTTCTGATCAACACCGTCCCGATGCGCGTCCAACTGCCCCCGGAGCTGCCCGTCCTCCAGTGCCTCGAGAAAGTCCGCGCCGACTGGGTGGCCATGCGCGCCTATGAACACACGCCGCTGCCCGACATACAAGCGTGGAGCGGTTTCGGCGCCGAAAGACCTCTCTTCGAGAACATCCTTGCCATCGAGGATCACATCCCCGGCGAAAAACTGCAGTCCATGGGCAGCGACTGGCAGCGCAGGGAATTCCAGGTGTTCGAGCGAGGCGATTTCCCTCTTATCGGCCGCGCCTACGCCGGCTCGCGCCTGTCGTTGCGTCTGGCCTACGGACACGGGACCCTCGACGACGACGCGGCGGCGCGAATGATCGGCCATTGGCACTGCCTCCTCATCGGGCTGATGACGCATGCGGACAGGCGCGTAGTCGATCTGCCGCTTCTGACCGACGCCGAGCGGGCGCTGATGGACGTCCGTTGGAACGACACGCAGAGACAACTCCCCGCGCCTTCGTGTCTCCACGAGCTGTTCGAAGCCCAAGTGGCAAGGACGCCCACCGCAGCAGCTCTTCGCCTCGAACAGGAAACCGTTGCCTACGATGACCTGAACGCCCGAGCCAACAGGCTTGCCAGCTACCTTCGTGGCATCGGCGTACGTCCGGAAACCCTCGTGGCAATTTGCATGGGCCGCTCGCCCGACCTGATCACCGCCATGCTTGCCGTTTTGAAGAGTGGCGGCGCCTACCTCCCGATCGATCCCGATTATCCGAGGGAACAGATCTCCTCGATGCTCGAGGACTCGCGCTGCTCGGTAGTGCTCACCGAGAGCAAGTACCTGCAACTTGTCTCGTCCGAGGATCTGACGGCGGTCAGCGTGGACGGCCGCGCCCGCGAGATCGCCCGCTGCAGCGCTGACAACCCGACCACGTCCGCCGCGCCCGACAACCTCGCCTACGCCATGTACACGTCCGGCTCCACCGGTGCCCCGAAACTCGTCGGCGTCGAACACCGGAGTGCGGTCAACGCCATCTCCCACACCGCAAGCGTCGTCTTCAGCCCCGCCGAACTGGCAGTCATACCGTTCGCGGACTCCATCTGCTTCGATGCCAGCGTGTATCGGATCTTCTCCGCGCTCTCTTGCGGTGGCAGCCTCATCATCCTCGATTCGATCCTGTCGCTTCCTTTCTCCCGCTGGGCCCCCTTTGTGACCGCCCTCGGCTCCGCCCCTTCCGTCCTCGATAACCTTCTGCGCGACTTCCCTGTCCCGCAATCGGTCGGAGTCGTTAGTGTGGGCGCGGAGATTGCCGGCGAAGGCCTCCTTGCGCAGCTGCCGGCGTACCCGCAAATCGACCGCGTCGTCAACCTATACGGCCCCACGGAGGCGACCATCTACTGCGCCTTTTCCGTCCTCATGAAACGGCAAGCGCCGCCCGATGCCTCCGGCGCTTCCGTGTTGTCGAGAGTCGTCGCGCCTGACGTGATCGGCAAACCTATCTGGAACGCCGCGTGCCACATTCTCGACACGCACCTGCGTCCCGTTCCCATCGGCGTGGTCGGCGAACTGTGTATCGGCGGCATCCCCGTCGCTCGCGGCTATTTGAATGATCCGGCGCTCACGGCAAGAAGGTTTGTGCCCGATTCGTTCTCTCGCGACGGGGCCGCTCGCCTCTACAGGACCGGCGACCTCGCCCGCTACCTGCCCGACGGCAACATCGTCTTCGTCGGCAGGATGGACGACCAGATCAAAGTTCGCGGGGTTCGCATCGAGCCTCAGGGCGTCGAAGCCGCGCTCAACAGAGACCCCGACGTTGCCGAGAGTCTCGTCCGCGGCGTCGAGGATCCCGACGGGGAGAAACAACTGGTCGCCTATGTGGCCATCTCGCCGGAAGGTGCCGACGCCGGCCAGCTTGCCATCACCCGACGCCTTCGCACGCATCTCGAGAAAACGCTTCCGCGCTTCATGGTGCCTGGCTCATTCGTGTTTCTGGACAAGCTGCCCCGCACCTCTCGCGGGAAGCTCGACATTGCCGCACTGCCCCTTCCCGATTTCGGACTTGCGCGCTCGAAGCCGCCGTTTGTCGCCCCCAGAAACGAGGTTGAAGAGGCCATCGCGCGGATCTGGAAACAGGTCCTCCGCCTGGATAGCGTCGGCATTGACGATGATTTCCTTTACATAGGCGGCGATTCCCTGTCCGCCACTCAAGTAGTCATCCGTGTCAACCATGCTTTCGGCGTCTCCCTCTCGGTGCGCGCCATCTTTGATGCCCCGACAATCGCTTCCCTTGCCGCCGTTCTCCCCGAACACATCTCCAGTGGCGCCTGAAAATGTGAAGCAGGGACGGCCTCGCGAGGGGAACCGCCGTGTTCCTAACTTCGTCCCGGCCTCTGGGCGATACGACGCTATTCCGAGCGGATAGTAAGCTGGCCCGCCAGCAGCCGAGCGCGCAGGTCGTAATCGCCCTTGCCGGTCGCCCTGAAGGAGCGCCACAGGCCACTCGTATCGGCGTGCCATGGCTGAGCAGTAAGGTCGCCAGCGGTCACCGATGCGCTCACCGTGTGATAGTGCTGGGGATCGGCGACGCGCAGATCCATATTGCCCGCCAAAAGATCGGCGTCTACGCTGCCGAGGACGCCGTGAACATCAAGATCCCCTGCTCGCATGTGAATGGCGACATTGGATTGTCGTGGCACTTCGATGCGATATTTCACGCGGTTGCCAGGACCGTCGACCACCACCATCGCCTCTTTTCCACCGGAGCGCTGTATCTTCACGCTGACGCGGCTCTCATCTTCAGGACGGCTCGAATGCCACGAAACCGTGATCCTGTCGCCCTGCGCTCCGACGACCTCCATGGTTCCGACATTAAGGTCCATCCGGATCGTCCCACCCGCCTCAAAGTTCATGGTTGTCGGGTTCGCGCTGAGCTCATCGGCCATCGCCCACGATGGGCAGGCGGCCGCGCAGGTCAGAATGAGCAGCACGCAGTGCAGCGGCACGTTCACCGAGGCTTGAACACGAGGATTCATTGCAACACCCCTCTTTCGAAATGGCTCCGGATGCTTGGATGCCGTGCGAGGGGCAAACAGATTCAATTCGTCCGGGTTCGGTACTCTTGGAGACACGTCCATTCGCGAGCGGCAAGCGTATGTTGGCGCATCAGATCGGTTCCCGATAGCGGCGCATCCGGACCGCGGCGGCCAGGAGCGCGGCCGCGACCGCAAGCCCGATCCAGAGGCCGGGCGCACTCAAGAAGTTGCCCGGGGTCAGTTGCGTCACCGAATCGATCACGTCGTGCGTGTTGCCGGCAAAGGCCTCGGTACGAAAGCCCACCAAACGGCGGCCGATCATCTTCGGAATATATGACGTGCTGAATGCAATCCTTTCAAGGATGCTGACCGCGATCACCGGCAACACGGCCCAGAGAAATACCGCGCGGCGCGCCCAGCTGGAGACGAGGAGCAGCCAGCCATAGATCGGTGCGTGCCAGAGAGCAATCACGACAAGACTGTAGAGGAGTATCAGCGGCTGCTGAAGCGAGGACGGCGCTGGCGTGGTGGCACTCAGGCCGCTGATCAGCATGGCTGCACTGCTGAGCAGCAGCATGATCAATTGCGTGGCAATGACGATCGCAAAGGTGATCAGCGGCAGAATCACGAGCGGAATGCTCGCTTTCGAGAGTACTGTCGTGAGATCCGAAACCGGCAGCGACTTCCAGAACAGGATGCTGCGATCGCGGCGCTCTCCGTGAAGCGCGTCGAGACAGTAGAACGCCCCGATGACAAAGGCCGCCGCGACCAGCACGCTCGCTGCGAAGTGGTTCCGCTCCGCCAGCACTGCGACCTTCTGCTCCGGATCGACCAACGCCAGGGCACGACCGATCGTCGCGATCAGGAAGCCGATCAGAACGACGCCGGCGATGACCAGCGGCGCAATATAGATCGAACGGTTCTCCCACAGCTCGCGCCGGATCGACCAGTACATCGGCCGCGTTTGGGTCGCGGACGGCGTGGTAGCCGGGCCCAGCGGAGTTTTCGGCATCTCGTTGGATTGCGTATTCATATAGCCGCTCCTTGCGCCGCGCCGGGCTGATCGCCCATTACGGCGACGAACAAGTCGGCGATGCCCGGGGTTCGCACGTCGCCAAGCGTCGCAAGCTGATGCCGGTCGGCACGATCGAACAGCAGGATGCTGCGGCCGAACACCTGGCGCTCGTGAATCGGCTTGAGCGCCCGCGCGGCCGGAACATGCTCGGGATTCACCATCACCTCCAGGTAGCGCGACTCGAATTCCTCCATGCTGCAGCTGAGCACGATGCGACCGCGGTTGATGAACATCAGGTCGGTGAGGATGTGCTGGATCTCCTCAACCTGGTGTGTGGTCACCACGATGGTGCGGCTGCGATCGAAGTAGTCGTTCAGCAGCGAATCGTAAAATTGCTTGCGATAAAGGATGTCGAGGCCGAGCGTCGGTTCATCCAGCACCAATAGCTTGGCGTCGATGGCCATGACCAGAGCGAGATGCAGCTGGGTCACCATGCCCTTCGACAATTGCCTGATTCTGCTGACGCGCTTGATGGCTGTCTTTGCAAGAAAGCCTTCCGCCTTCGCGCGATCGAAACGCGGATGCACGCCGGCAACGTAATCGAGTGCCTGCGAGACCCGCATCCACCGCGGGAGCACGGCGACATCGGCGATGAAGCAGACATCGCACATAAGGTCGTCGCGCTCGGTCCACGGGTCCCGCCCGAGCACCTTCAGCTCGCCCTGGTAGGAGGTGAGGCCGAGAATCGCGTTGAGCGCGGTGGTCTTGCCTGCGCCGTTGGGACCGATCAGCCCGAGGATACGGCCCTCTTCGATGGACAGATCGATGCCGTCCAGCGCGATGGTCGTACCGTAAGCCTTGCGCAGGCCGTGCGCTTCTATGCATGGCATGGCTTCAGCGCTCCTTTCCAGCAGCCGACGAATCCCCGCCGGTTGCGGCAGCGTCCACCAGTTCCTGGGATGTCAGCCCGAGCCGCTGAATGGTGGCGTGGATCGCGGGCCACTGCTCCGCGAGAAACTTCTGGCGCTCGTCCCGCAGAAGCAGGTTGCGCGCGCCGGCATTGATGAACATACCCAGACCTCGCCTCTTCTCGACAAGCTGCTCGTCGACCAATAGTTGATAGCTCTTTAGAACCGTGAGCGGATTGACCCGATATTCGGCCGCCACATTGCGCACCGACGGCAGCGGGTCGCCTTCCTTCAGCACCCCGTCGAGTATCATCGCGATGACGCGGTCGCGAATCTGCCGGTAAATCGGCTGACTGTCGTTCCACTCTCGATCCATGATGGGCTTCTTGCCCGTCTATCGAGCGGCGGTAGAGATACGCAAGATAGGGGACGAGGTCGTTTCACCTGACGGTGCAGAACTCGGCGCGGCTTCGACTCTTCGCAGAGAGCCCGTCGACGACCGCGGCTCGCGTGCGGCAACAACGGTGATGCTCATGACTGCGCCGCTCGACCCAGCAGGAATCGCCTGCGCTGCCAGCTGCAAGTGCGGCGCAGGATTCCCCGCGTCCACCCGCGCCGGCAGGATGACCGATACGGCTATCGTGAACGCGGCCAAGGCGGCGCCCACGAACCCGAACGCAAGGTGTGGGGTGCGTGCTTGATATTGGCTAGGGCCGGCCGCTCCCGCGCCAGACGGGGCGAACCTGGGAGCATTAATCAACGTATTCAATGGCTTGATCATTTCGGTTCCTCCGATGTTGAATGCACTGTTATACAGTACTAGAACACCGATTCGGCTGTCAAGCACTTTTTGATTTCCGCCTTCCGGCCGGTTCGCGAGGTTCCAGCGAAGGCCAGTTGCCCGGTCAAATCGAGGGGCATTCGGCGGGACTCTTTCCCCGGCGCGGGCCGAGCCTGATCGCCTTGCCCGTGGCCGCGATCATCGGTTTCAAAGCAGGTGGACTGGAAGTCTGGACCGGAAGGGCGCCGCGCACCCTGATCACAACAGCGTACTGAACGTGAACATACGCAGCGATGCCGATGACGTATGGAACTGCGGCCTAACGGCGGATAAACCAGATGACAACCGACAGGGCGATGGAGATGACGACGCAGGTCGTGATCGGAAAGTAGAAAAAGCCGCTTTCGGTTTCGATGCGAATATCTCCCGGCAGACGGCCGAGACCGAGCCTCGAAAGCCATGGCCATAGCAATCCAACGATCAGGATGGCTGCTCCGATGGCTATCAGAATCCGTTGCATATCGATCATCGTACTGCAGGTGCGAAACGCCTCAAAGGAATCCTCTTGACCAGCAAGGTCGCGGCCGTCAGCATTCGCCATGGATTTCAACACGTGGCTCATCTATTTGCTGGCCGCCATCGGTCTTTCCCTGTCGCCCGGACCTAACGGGCTGCTTGCGCTGACGCACGGGGCATTGCACGGTCGGCGCAAGGCGCTCTATACGATCTTCGGAGGAGTCTCGGGATTCGTCGCCGTCATCGCCCTTTCAATGTTCGGTATCGGTGCATTGCTCAAGGCTTCTCTGCTGTGGCTTACGGTGTTGAAGTGGGTCGGAGGCGCCTATCTCGTGTGGCTCGGCATCCAGATCTGGCGCTCGCCCGCGATAGGCATCGAAGTCTTCGGTGCGGTGAGGCCCCGAGCAGGCTGGTCCCTGTTCCGGCAAGGCGCACTCTCCGCGCTGACCAATCCCAAGGCGCTTCTCTTTTTCGCCGCTTTTCTTCCGCAGTTCATCGATCCTGCCCGAAGTCTCGTCGTCCAGTTCTTCGTCATGGCCGGAACTTTTGCAGCGATCGAAATAGCTACTGAGGTATTGATCGCCAGCATGGCTCACCGGCTCAATCCATGGCTTCGGCGAGTTGGTCGGCGCTTCAACCAGGCCTGCGGGGGCGTGTTCATGGCGATCGGGGTCGCGCTGCCTCTCCGCAGTTGACTATCGGCGAACCTTCATGCGCATCTGCCTCCTGACCAACCAGAATCTTCTCGCCGACCCCTTTCCGGCCGATGACTGGCCGTGCGATCCGAGGCCGTTTTATCCCGACGCGCACTGGGAAGTCGAGTGTCTGGAGAAGGCGACTTCGGTCAAACAGCTCACTCGTCGGATCCGGGAAGGTTTCGATCTCTTTTTCAATCTCTGCGATGGGGCCGCGGACCAGAACACTCCGGGCATCGAGGTCGTCAAGACGCTGGAAGAGCACGGCGTCGCCTTCACCGGCGCGACGTCGGAATTCTACGAGCCCTCGCGCCAGGCAATGAAAGTGGCTTGCAGGGCCGAGGGCATCGACACCCCCGATTACGTGTTGGCACGCTGCGAGGCGGACGTGGAGCTCGCTGCTCACGTCCTGCGCTTTCCGATGATCGTCAAACACTACAGCAGCTATTCCAGCGTCGACCTGTCGCGGCGCTCCCGCGTCTGCTCACCGGCCGGTCTGCGCCAGCAGACACGCAAGATCGTCCGCCGCCATGGCGCGGCGCTGATCGAGGAGTTCATCGAGGGGACCGAATGCACGGTCCTCGTGGCCGAGAACCCGGATGATCCGGCACGCCCGAAAACCTACACGCCGGTTCAATACCGATTTCCCGAAGGCGAGACCTTCAAGCACTCGGACATGAAGTGGGTGGACTTCGCAAAGATGGCGGCCCTCCCTGTCGAAGATCCGGTGCTCGATGCCCGCCTGCGAGATATTTCAGCCCGCTTTTTCCTCGCGCTCAAGGGCGCGAGCTTCGGCCGCTGCGATCTCCGTGTCGACCGCAGCGGCGCGGTCTTCATGCTGGAGATCAATCCCAACTGCGGCGTCTACTACCTTCCCAAGGACGCCGGCAGCGCCGATCTCTGTCTGTTGCACGATCCCGAAGGGCATGCCGGCTTCACGCGCCAGCTGATCCGGGCCGCGCTGCATCGACATCAACAGCGCGCCAGGCACAACGTCCGCCCGATGCGGAAGACACCGCATCGGCCAGAGGTCGTGGCTCCGATTTCTCTCTAAGGGCTCCGCGCCGGCTGCGATTGCGCCAGGCGAGCTTCGGCCGCCGCGAGCATCGCCTTGAAACGTGGATGATCGCGGATGGGATCGAGATCCGGGTCGGTCCTGACCCAGTTGAGGACTTCGATCGACATGGTTTCGAATCTCGGGCCGAGCAGATCGAGCGCGGCGTCGTAGTCGCGCAAATCGGTGATCAGCGTGCACGCGAAGTTGTAGCGCAGATTGATGTTATCCGGGTCGAGCAGCAGAGCGCGCTCGGCCCATTCCTTCGCGCGCTCGGTCTCGCCCAGCGCGGCGAGCGCGCCGACGGCGAATCCCATCGCCGATCCATTGTCGGGCTCAGCCGCAACGATCCTCTCGCAACGCTCCAGCGCCCGTCGCGCCGCTCGACGGGCGCCCTCCTTGTCGCCGGATGCGCTGTAACAGCTCACGAGCATGCCGGCCGACCGGAAGTCCGTTTCCACGGTCGTCGCCGCCTTTTCGAAATGACGAATCGCCTGATCGAACCTGCGCAGCACGTAATTCAATTGCCCTGCGGCCAGGTTTACCTGGTAGGACTCGGGATCCAGGCGAAGCGCAATCTCGTTTTCGCGAACCGCGTCGTCCAGGCGTCCACTCTGCCTCAGGACCTGTGATTTCGCGGCATGCGCCTCCGCGAGGTTCGCGTCGAGCTCGATGGCTCGTTCGGCAGCGGCGAGCCCATTGTCTCCCTCCCGCCCGAAGAAGAAACGCAAGTTGATCTGCGCGCTCGCTATCATCGCCCAGGGACGCGCATAGTTCGGGTCGATCTCGATAGCGCGGCGGCACAGGCGGATGATCGCTTCGCTGCGGCGCGAATTGCCAATGTTGCCGGTGATGTTGTATTGGCGCGCCATCAGGTAGAGCTTGTACGCCTCGGGGTCGGTGGTCCCGCGCTGCTCGATTGCTTTTTTCTCCTCGGGCAAAAGTTTCAGCTTCAGTGCCGCAACGATCGCCTGCGAGATTTCGTCCTGCAGCGCGAAAATGTCGTCGAGCTCGCGATCGTAGCGCTCGGCCCACACATGACCGCCCGTTCCGCCATCGATCAGCTGGGCGGTGATGCGAACGCGACCGCCGGCCTTGCGCACGCTGCCCTCGAGCAGATGGCTCACCTTGAGCTGCCGCGCAGCCTGTGGCGCATCGACATGCTTGCCCTTGAACGCGAAGGTGGTGTTGCGCGCGGCGACCCAGAGCGCCGAGACCTTGCTCAAGTCAGTGATGATGTCTTCGCTGATCCCGTCCGAGAAATACTCCTGCTCCGGATCGCCGCTCATGTTGGCGAACGGCAGCACGGCTATCGAGATACGGCGCGGCGATTCAGCGCCGCCTGCTCCAACTTCGTTCCCCGCGGCGGGATGCGCGGCGAAGGCGCGAACCGAGCGCTCTAGGTTCTTCACCGTGTACTCGCCCATGTCCTCGAACGTGCATGACGTTTTTCCTGCGACCTGGTCGCGCACGGTCAGTGAAACGGCGATGCCGCCGATCGGCGCCAGCGCCTGCAGCCGCGCTGCGACGTTGACGCCCACGCCATAGATGTCGTCGCCGTCGACGATGACTTCGCCGAGATTGATGCCGATGCGGTAGCGAATGGCCTTGGCTCCGGCGTGCTCCGCCTCGGCGCGCGCCGTTGCCTCCTGGATCGCGAGCGCGCAGTTGACGGCGGCAACCACACTCCCGAACTCGACGAGGGCGCCGTCGCCCATGAGCTTCACAACGCGTCCGCCCTGGGCGGCGACAAGCGGATCGAAAATCCGGTCTCGGTTGACTTTCAGCCGTTCAAGCGTGCCGGCTTCGTCGACCTCCATCAAACCGGTGTAGCCGGCAACGTCGGCGGAAAGGATCGCGGTCAGTCTGCGCTGCATCACTCGGCTTTCGAACCCCGGTCTGCCACGTTCCTGACTCCCCGATTGAGGTTCTGCGGTCGGAAGCACTAAGTATCTGTGGGTTCGGCCGCATGGGTCAACCACCGATCTCGACAGCCGTACTGACGGTAATCGCGCAACGGCCGGTGCGGTCTCGCATGGTGGATATCCGGTGAATGATGCGCGTGTGCTTCGTTCCGGGGAGGACGTCGGTGAAATTCGCGCGGCGGCCAGTCGCCGACATCGATTACTGACCTCGCGCTGGAATTCGGACACTGTTAGATGGTATCTTCGGCGCCTTTGCCTGACGCTGATGCGGCGTTTCGCGCCGCCGACGTCCCGACGAGCAACAGTTACGGGCGTTCGGTTGTCGCCGCCTTGTGCGCGGCGTCTTTGCTTAACGGAGACTTCATGCCCGACGTACCGCCGCCCACCAGCGATCCCAAGGAAACCGACAAGAAGATGCGCGAGCGCGTCGACAAGCTCGTCGCGCAGGCCGCCAGCGAGAGCACCGGCTCGATCACACTAGGCGGCAAAGCGCTCGATTACACCGTCAGCGCGGCATTCCTGCCGGTGGTCGCCGCGGGTCTGGACGGAACGCTCGGCGAGCCCGAGGCCGCGGTGATGGCAACCAGCTATGTGCGTAAAGGCGCCGAGGCGAGCACGCGCCCGGTGTGCTTCGCCTTCAACGGGGGGCCCGGTTCAGCGTCGATCTGGCTGCATCTCGGCGCGCTGGGTCCGAAGCACGTCGTGACGCCCAACGACGCCAGCATGCCGACGGCGCCTTATGCCGTCGCCGACAACCCGCACAGCTGGTTCGAGCATTTCGACATGGTCTTCATCGATCCGCCGCATACCGGATGGTCGACCACGGCGAGTCTCGATGCGCGCAAGAAAATGCTTTCGGTCGACGGAGACGTCGCCGCGCTGACGGACGTCATGCGGGTCTGGCTGACGCGGCACAAGCGCTGGGGCTCGCCCGTCTATCTGGCCGGAGAAAGCTACGGCACGACGCGCGGCGCGGCGCTCGCCGACAAGCTGCAGAGTGCCGGAGTCTCGCTCTCAGGTCTGATCCTGATCTCGTGCGCGATGGATCTGCAGAGCATCGTCTTCTGCCCTGCGAACGATCTGCCGTATTCGCTTTTCCTGCCCGCGTTCGCCAACGTCTCGCAATATCACGGGCTGCTGAAGGGTTCGATTGCCAAGTCGCCCGCCGCCGCGCGCGCCGCGGCCGAGGCTTTTGTGACCGAGGACTACGTCGCCGCGTTGCAGGCCGGCGCGCGTCTGGATGGCAAGGGACGCAGCCGCATCGCGCGCCGCATTGCAGAGCTGACCGGACTGCCGCAGGCCCTGGTCGAGGAAAAGAATCTGCGCGTCAGCGAAATGACCTACTTCTTCGAGGCGCTTCGTCCGCAAGGCCGTATCGTCGGCCGCCTGGATGCTCGCGCTACCGGTCCGATGGCCGCCAGCCGCACGCGCGAGTGGGAGTTCGATCCGGGCATCGAAGCCATTGCGTCGCCGTACACGATGGCCGCGATGGCCTATTTCGGTGAGCAGCTCGGCATGAGCTCAGAGCTCCGCTACGAGGTACTGTCTATGGACGCGCACAAAACCTGGGACTGGAATCGCGGCGAAGCCAAAGGCAACAGTTTCGCCACGACCAGCCGCGACCTCGCGCGGGCGCTTCGCCGAAACCCGCATCTGAAGGTGTTTGTCGGCAGCGGACGTTACGACCTCGGGACGCCGTATAGTGCGACCGACTGGTCGCTGGCGCAGCTCGACGCACCGGCCGACGTGCTGACTCGCGTCCAGCACCACTACTACGACGCCGGCCACATGATGTATACGCGGGAGGAGGACATGACGCAGCTCAAGGCCGATATCGCGGCATGGCTGGGAACTTGAGACGACCGTGGTGCTGTCCCTAGCCGGCGAAGTCCACGCTCGATAGCGGGCGCGCAACTTCCTCGAGCGGTTTCCGCTCGGCTGCGACTCCGAGCCAAACGGCGACGGCAGCCGCAGTGAGCATCAGAATCGCCCCCAACGCATATCCCCACGCGATGGCGGCGGGCTCGCCCGTCCCGATGAGCGCTCCGAACAACCAAGGGGCGCCGATTCCGCCGATGGCGGTGCCCAATGCGTAGAAGAATGCGATTGACAGGGCTCGCACCTCCACCGGAAAGCTTTCGCTGACCACGAGGTAGGCCGAGCTCGCAGCCGCGGACGCGAAGAAGAACACGAGGGTCCACGCCAGCGTCTGCGTGGCTGCGTTCAACAAGCCGGCAACGAACAGGATTGCCGTCACGCCGAGCAGCAAGCCCGAAAGCGCATACGTCGTGCCGATCATCTGCCGGCGGCCCCAGACATCGAAGTAGCGGCCGAGAACCAGAGGACCGAGGAAATTGCTCACGGCGAACGGCAACAGATAGAGGCCCACGTCCTGGGGCTCCACAGCATAGAAGCGACCCAGCACGAGCGCGTAGGTGAAGAAAATCGCGTTGTAGCAAAAAGCCTGCGCAGTCATCAGCACCAGGCCGAGCACGGCCCTGCGCGGATAATGCCGAAAAAGCGTGACGCCGAGATCGGCGAAGCTGACGGCACGCGCGCGAATCCGCAGGCGCAGCCGGGGCAGCAAGTCCGACGCGGTGGCGCGGCCGCGCACTTCGCGTTCCACCGCGACGGCGATGCGTTCCGCTTCTTCGGTCCGCCCGTGCAGCAACAGCCAACGCGGACTTTCCGGCAGATATCGCCTCAGGAAAAGGATGCCGAGACCGAGTACCGCTCCCAATCCGAATGCCAATCTCCATCCTATGTCGGGAGGAAGGCGTCCCGGCTGGAGCAACAGGCTGGAGCCGATTGCGCCCAGTGCGGCACCCACCCAGAAACTTCCATTGATGCCGAGATCGGTGCGACCGCGATAGCGTGCCGGGATCAACTCCTGGATGGCGGAATTGATCGCCGAGTACTCGCCGCCGATTCCGGCACCGGTCATGAAGCGAAAAAGCGCGAATGTCGCGAAATTTTCGGAAAAGGCCGTAGCCGCCGTCGCAAGGACATAAACCCCGAGCGTTATGAAGAAAAGGCGCTTGCGTCCGAACCGGTCGGTGAGCCAGCCGAACAGGAGCGCGCCCAGCACGGCGCCGGTGAGATACGCGCTGGCCGACAGTCCGACCTCGGCGTCGTTGAGCCGCAATGAGGGGCTGGCCTTGAGCGCTCCCGACACAGCGCCGGCGAGCGTTACTTCGAGGCCGTCGAGTATCCAGGTGATCCCGAGCGCCACGATCACCAGCGTATGAAAGCGCGACCAGGGCAGTGCGTCCAGCCGCGCGGGGATGGAGCTCTCGACTATCTTTCCGACTTGTCGTGCAGTTCGTTCCATCGGGCCAATGACAGCGTACTACATCGACTGCCGGACCGAGACTTTCTCCAGAATCGGATCAGGATGGATCGGGCGGCCCCGGCTGAGTGGCCGGCTCGAGATCCAATATTCATCGATATCGCGCTCGGCCCGTTTCATTCTGCTGTACTGCGCGTAAAATCGCGCGATTCGCAGTTCTTCCTCCGGGATCGCCGCCATGACATTCCGCCATCTCCTGCTCTGCATCGCCGCCGCCGCCCTGGCGCCGGCGCACGCTGAAACGATCGCCGATCGCTGGGATTTGTCCGAAATCTACCCATCGACGGCAGCCTGGGACGCCGACGCGAGCAAGGTCGACGCGCAGCTCAAGGAGCTTGCCGGATGCAAGGGTCGCCTCGGACAAAGCGCTGCGCGATTCAAACAGTGCATCGACCTCCAGGCCGACGCCACCAAGCGCTACTACCGGATGGCCGCCTATTCGAGTGAACAGGCGGCCGAGGACACCGGTAACGCCACGTTTCAGGAGCTCGATCAGAAGTCCGACCTTCTCGGCACCCGGGTGACCGAAGGCACCGCCTTCGTTGACCCGGAGATTCTGCACATCGGCAAGGACCGGATCGGCCAATTCCTCAAGAAGGATCCGTCGCTCTCGATCTACCGGTTCCCGTTGGAGCAGACTCTGCGCAAGGCGCCGCACACGCTCGACGATCAGGGCGAGGCGCTGCTCGCGAAATTCAGCCTGATGGACAACGCCGGCGGATCGGCCTACACGATCCTCACCAATGCCGACATCCCGTGGCCGAAGGTCAAGTTCTCCACGGGAGAGGAGATCACGCTCGATGCGTCGGCATACACCAAGTATCGCGAGCTGCCGAACCGCGACGACCGCAAGAAGGTCATGGACGTGTTTTTCGGCACGTTCAAAACCTACGAGCGCACGCTAGGTGTCGACTTGTATTCGCAGCTCAAACAGGAAACCGTGTACGCGAAGGTGCGCAAGTATCCGGACTCGATCACACGCTCACTCGACCGCAACAACGTCCCGGTTGCAGTGTTCGACGCGCTGATCGCGCAGACCAACGCGAACCTGCCGACATTGCATCGCTACTTCCGCCTGCGCGCGAAGATGCTGGGCGTGCCGCAACTGCACTACTACGACATCTATCCGCCGCTGGTTCATAGCGACATCAAGCTGCCGTTCGACGTGGGCCGCAAGCTGGTGCTGGAAGCGGTGGCTCCGCTCGGCAAGGACTATGTCGACGCCATGGCCTATGGCTTCGACCACCGCTGGATGGACACCTACCCGCGCCCGCGCAAGCTGTCCGGCGCGCACATGGACGGATACGCGTACGACGTTCATCCCTATGTGCTGATGAACTACAACGACGACTACGAATCGGTCACCACGGTCGCGCACGAGTGGGGCCATGCGATGCATTCGTACCTCGCCAACAAGGCGCAGCCGTTCGTGACGTCGAACTACGCGACATTCATCGCCGAAATCGCATCGACGTTCAACGAGGAGCTTCTGCTGCAGCGAGTGCTGAAGACAGCGAAAACGGACGATGAGCGCGTCTACTACCTGGGCTATGCGCTGGAGCAACTGCGAGGAACGTTCTTCCGCCAGGCGATGTTCGCGGAATTCGAGCGCAACATCCATGCGCGGGTCGACAAGGGAGAGCCGCTGACCGGCGAGGCGCTGACCAAAACCTACTGCGAGATCCTGAAACGCTACCACGGCGCCAGCCAAGGCGTGGTCGACATCGACGACGCCTATTGCGTCGAGTGGGCTTACATCCCGCACTTCTACAACAGCTTCTATGTCTATCAGTACGCGACGTCGATCGCCGCCAGCGCGCTGTTCGCGCAGCGTGTCGGCGCGAACGAGCCCGGAGCGCTTCCGCGCTATCTCGACTTGCTCAAGGCCGGCGGGTCCGGCTATCCGTACGAGCTGGTGAAGAAGGCGGGGGTTGATCTCGCCACGCCGGCGCCGTACCAGGCCCTGGCGGCCCGGATGAACTCGATCATGGATGAGATCGAGGCGATTCTCGCCAAGCAGAAGAAATAGCGGCGCAAGGCTTCATGCGCAACGGCCGGCTCGGGGCAACGGCCGGGGCCGGTGCAACGCACCTAATCCGGTGGAGGCAGCCGCCGGGTGGATACTTGTGAGCCTGCCAGCTCGTGATCGTTGGCAAGCGCTGCGCGCTTTGCCCGGACCAGCGCTTGCGCTTCCAGGCACCAATGCTTCTTGATGCTGAACCACACATCGGCCGCCCACAATATGTTGAGCCCTCGCACGTCGGACGGGACCTTGGGCTCTTCGTCGGTTCCGGGAACATAGGCGTTGATCCAGGCGCGAGCCTTCGGATCCGCCGCCAGCGCGTGGGTGATCGGGACCGTGATGTGGTTATAGGTCACCGGCAACACGACGTTGCGCACGGCGGCCGCTCCGCCGCGCCGGTATTGACTGACGCCTGTCGTGGCGGGAAACGTCCAGGCGATCATGTCCCCCTGAATCGCAAAGCCGGTAAAGTCATCGACGGTATCGGGGATGGTTCGCAGCCGAAGGAGCATGTCCCATTGGTTGGGCAACATGAATGCCGCGCCGCCTGCGCCGACGGCGGTGGCATAAGTCACCGAGAGTCCCACCACCGGACGCTTGCTCCCATCCAGCGGATCGACGATCGTGTAGCGATTCTCGGCTGCGTCGGTCGCGGCATTCCAGACGGCGACCTTTGGCTCGAAGGCTCCGGCCAGGGTGTACAGCACCTTGATTGCCTGCATCCCTCCCTGGCTGTGACCGACGATCATCGGCCTCACGCCGTCATGCTCGTAATACCACGCGATTTCGCCGGCAAGCCGCTCGCTGCTGCCGTAAGGACTCTGCGAATACGCGCCGTCTGCGGGATCGCGGAGCTTTTCGCCGGGGTAGCCCATGCCCTCGAGAAACGTCGCAAACGAACTCATGATCAGATAGACCGGATAGATGCTGGCATGCACCAATATGATCCTGGGTGCGGGCCCGGCGGCCAGCGTCGATCTCACGTCGTAATCGGAGATATGGTCCGGGTCGAGCGCGAGTAGTCGATCTTCCAGTGCGGGGTCGAGATTGAGCGAGCGCAGCACTTTCCCCCGCTCGACTGCGTGATATCCGGTCCGATCGCTCGTCGCACCGGGATTGGTCGCGCAACCCAGGACGCTCAGTGCTGCGCACGCCGCAAGCATTCCGCGGATCGCGCGGGTTCGGCTTCCGGCATCGTGGTCTGTGGTCATGCGTTCGCTCATCAGTCTTTCACAGTCGATAGGATGCTTCGCATGCGGCTCGTCAGGGCGGCAGTGCGCATTACGCCACGCATGGGCCGGTAGTATGCCTGACATGGCGCCGCCGATATACTGAACGTTGACTTGCAAGCCGTCCCGGCATCCAGCGACGACTTTCTGCCAACCCATATCGCTGTCAACTGACTGACTGCCGATCGAACCGACATGCGGGCCCCTCCCCCGTTAATTGCCATCGCCAGCGCCATGGTTCTCGCCAGCGCTGCAGCCGCAGCGGGTGCCGACAGTGGCGCCGCACGCGAGGATCCGTTTGTCTGGCTCGAGCGGGTCGACGACGAACGCGCGATGGCGTGGGTCCGGGCCGAGGATGCGAAGACTGCCGCGGTGCTCGAGGAGGACGCCCGCTACTCCGGTCTTTTCGAGGAAGCCCTCGAGATCGCCGAGGCCAAGGACAGAATCCCGGAGCCGCGTCTGATAGGCGGCCGGATTCTGAATCGCTGGCAGGACGCCGATCACGTTCGCGGAATCTGGCGACGGACCAGCCTCGCCGACTATCAAAAGTCCGCACCCTCATGGACGACCATCCTGGACCTCGATGCGCTGGCGGCCGCGGAGAAGGCCAACTGGTTCTGGAGCGGCGCCGATTGCGAAGAGCGGGCGGAGCGCCGCTGCATGATCGGCTTGTCGGATGGCGGCGAGGACGCGGTTACGCTGCGGGAGTTCGATTTGCGCTCGGCGCGATTTGTCGATGGCGGTTTTTCGCTTCCCCGCGGCAAGCAGGACGCGGCCTGGCAGGACGCCGATACGCTTCTGGTCGCGCGGGAATGGTCGCCCGGCGAGCTCACTCGCTCCGGCTACCCGTTCGTCGTCAAGCGCATCAAGCGCGGGCAGCCGCTCTCTGCCGCCGTCGAGGTGTTTCGCGGAACGGCCAGCGATGTCGGCGTCAGTCCGTCGGCCTTCAACGACGGCGCCGGGCATCGGGCGCTCGTCATCCGCCGGTCGGTATCGTTCTTCGAAGCCGAATATCAACTGGTCCGCTCGAACGGAACGAGCAAGCTGGCGTTGCCGTCGAAGGCGGACATCGTTGCGCTCGTCGCCGGCCGCCTGATCATCAACCTCCGCGAAGACTGGACGACTGACGCCGGAACATTCCCGCAGGGGTCGCTGGTGTCGATCGATCTCGCCGCGACGGTCGCGGCGCCCGAACGCCTGCGGCCGACGCTGATATACGCTCCGGGTCCACGCGAAGCCTTCCAGCAGGCAGCGGCAACGCGAGGCCACTTGCTGGTCAGCGTGCTCGATAACGTCAAGGGACGCGCCTACGTCTACAAGCCCGAGTCCGCGGGCAAATGGTCGCGCCACAGGATCGCGCTGCCCGACAACGTGTCGATTCACATCGTCGACGCGGACCTGCACAGCGATCGCGCATTCTTGAGCGTCACAGGGTTTTTGACGCCAACCAGCCTTTGGCTCGCGAACGTGGCGACCGGCGCACTTGCAACGGTGAAGACGCTGCCGCCGCGGTTCGACGCGTCGCATCACGTGGTCGAGCAGTTCGAGGCCATGTCGAGCGATGGGACGCGCATCCCGTATTTCGTCGTTCACCGCATCGACATGAAGCTCGACGGCGGCACGCCGACGATACTCACCGCCTACGGCGGTTTCCTGGTCTCCGAGACACCGTACTATGCGCCGCAAACCGGCAAGCTTTGGCTGGAACGCGGCGGCGCGCTGGTGCTGGCCAACATCCGCGGCGGAGGCGAATTCGGGCCAGCCTGGCATGACGCGGGTCTCAAGACGCACCGACAGCGCATCTTCGACGACTTTACGGCCGTCGCGCGCGACCTGATCGCGAAGGGCATTACCAGTCCGAGCCATCTCGGCATCCAGGGAGGCTCGAACGGCGGCCTGCTGATGGGGGTGCAGTTCATCCAGCATCCCGAGCTGTGGGGCGCCGTCGACATGCAGGTCCCGCTGCTCGACATGCTCGGGTATGAGCACATCGCGGCAGGCAGCTCGTGGGTCGGCGAGTATGGCAGCGTCTCGAATCCCGAGGAGCGGGCGTTCCTGGCGTCGATATCTCCGTACGACAATCTGAAGCCGGGCGTTCCATATCCGGAAGCGCTGATCTGGACGACGACCAAGGATGATCGGGTCGGTCCGCAGCACGCGCGCAAATTCGCAGCCCGGCTGGCGGCGATGGGCGTGCCCTATCTCTTCTACGAGGTCGTCCAGGGAGGGCACGGCTCGGGAGCGACCTTGGCCGAGAGGGCGGCGATGACCGCTCGCGAATTCACCTATTTCTGGCGCAAGCTCGCACCGTCGGAAAGTCCCCGCTGAGGCGCAAAACACACCGCCGATGTAACGCGGCGATCAGCGCACAGGTTCCGCGGGATGCGATGATCCTGCGCGAGCGCTATCGCTGAACCGGAAGAGACGCCGCGGATCGAGCTCGGACAGCTGCGAGATCCCCAGCATCGCCATATCGCGCTGAATCTCGTCGAACAGCAGGCCTATGGCCCGGTTGACGCCGGCGACGGCGCCGACGGCCGCGGCGTAACCGAACGGGCGGCCGACGAAGACGAACTTCGCGCCGAGCGCCAGCGCCTTGAGCACGTCGGTGCCGCGGCGTACGCCGCCGTCCAACATCACCGGAATACCGGGGCACGCCGCGACGACGGCCGGCAGCATCCGCAACGGCGACACCGCGCCGTCGAGCTGGCGGCCGCCGTGGTTGGAAACGATGATGCCGTCGGCGCCCGCTTCCCGCGCCATGCGCGCGTCCTCGGGATCGAGTATGCCTTTGACGATCAGCGTTCCCTTCCACAGACGGCGGATCAACGCCAAGTGCGTCCAGTCGAGTTGCCCGCGCTCCGACCATTCGCGGACGACGCTCGGCGACAGAATCGGCGCCCCTCGGGTGGCAAAGTTGTTCTCGAAGTGCGGCATGCCGTGGCGAAACAGCGTGCGCAGGAACGTGCCGAACAGCCAACGTGGACGCGTGACGCCGTCCCAGGCGAGCCGAAGCGTCGGACGAAGCGGCGCGGAGAAGCCGGCCCGCAAATAGTTTTCGCGGTTTGGCGCAACCTGGGAATCGACCGTCACCACCAGCTTTCCGAACCCGGCCACCGCCACGCGCTCGACCAGCGCGGTGATCTCTCCCGCGTCGCCCGGAAGATAGGCTTGAAACCACGTTTCGCCGCACTCGCGCGCAACGTCCTCCAGGCGGATCAGGGACGAGCCGCTCATTATCATCGGAATCCTCGCCGCCGCGGCCGCGCGTGCCAGCACCAGATCGCCGCGATAGGCATACAGCGCGGTGATGCCCATCGGCGCAAGCCCGAACGGCGCAGCGTAGGTTCGACCGAAAAGCGACGTCTGCTGCGACCCGTTGGAAATATCGATCAGCACGCGCGGAACGAATCCGAATTCGCCGAATGCGCGGCGATTGTCGGACAAGGACGCATTGGTTTCGGCGGCGCCGGAAACGTAGCCGAATACCGGCCGGGGCAGATGCTTTCGCGCGGCTGCCTCGAAATCGTCGAGGCAAAGAATGCGCTTCAAGCGTCGAGTCATGAGGATCGCACGTCCGCCGGGCACGCGGACTGGTTTGGGAAGCCGATATAATGAGCTTGCATCAGGAGTTCGTACAACAGGCATTCCCCTTTCGCTTTCTCGCATCCGTCGCCCGCTGGCGTAGCGTCCCGTTTCGATCCTCGCCGGTCGGCGATGCAGATTTGCTCCATCGATGGCCCGGACCGGATTCGCGCAACTTCCTCTGCATGGCGGCAAGGCGCCGCGCTATCTGTTCGAGCGGATGGTCCCGCTGTCTCGCGAGATCATCATTTTCGTCGCGCGCGAGTTCGGCCGCGAAGACGTGCTGAGACGCCTGTCGGATCCCTATTGGTTCCAGGCATTTGGTTGCGTCCTGGGCTTCGACTGGCATTCGAGCGGGCTTACCACCACCGTGTGCGGCGCGCTGAAGGAAGGCTTGCGCGACGTCGGCGCCGAGCTGGGCATATTCGTCGCCGGCGGCAAGGGCACGACCTCGCGCAAGACCCCGGCGGAAATCACCGCCGCGTGCGAAAAACTCGGCCGCGATCCCGCGCCGCTGGTTTACGCCAGCCGCATTTCGGCCAAGGTCGACAATTCGGCGGTGCAGGACGGCTATCGGCTCTACCATCACTCGTTTGTATTCACCGAAAAAGGTCAATGGTGCATCGTACAGCAGGGGATGAGCGACGAAACCTCGATGGCTCGCCGTTACCACTGGCTCTCCGACAATGTCCGGGACTACGTCAACGAGCCGCACGCGGCGATTTGCTGCGACACGGTGGCGCCGACATTGAATCTCGTCGCCGCCGAAAGCGCCGATGTACGCGCCGCGTCGGCACTGCTCGCCGGACTGAAGCCCGAGCTGACGCTAGATGCGCTCGGTCATCTGCCCTCGCTCGACATGCCGCGACGGCACGAAGTGACCGCCAGCGACATCAATCCGAAATACCTCGCGAAGGTGCTGTTACGGACCTACGAGAGGGCGCCCGTCGACTTCGAGTCCCTGCTGTCGATCGAGGGTGTCGGGGCCAAGACGCTGCGCGCGCTCGCGCTCACGTCGGAGCTGATTTACGGCACGCGCGCGAGTCAGAACGATCCGGCGCGCTTTTCCTTCGCGCACGGCGGGAAGGATGGCACGCCCTACCCGGTCGACCGCCAGACCTACGACAAAACCATCGAAGTCATGCATAAGGCGCTCAACGGCGCCAGGATCGATCGCAACGAAAAAATCCACGCTTTTCGTCGACTGGCTGCGTGGGCCGGCTAAGGCGGCAAGCACGCCACGTCGCCGAGGCGGCACGAATTACAAAGTCGGGCGGGAACGAATTACAGCGACCCGGTCTCCAACCCGGCAGTTCTGCCGCTAATCCCTTGGCCTGCATGCAAGCTGACGGTTGGAACGGCCATTGCTCATGATTGGCTGCAGGCCGGAGCCGAGGTCGATCGCAGTCTTGGCGGACAGCGCGCAACGCACTAGAATCCGAACAGAAGAAACGCTGCTTTAGACCTTCAAGGAGCAACTCCGATGGAACGAAAAAAGGCCAGCGATTTTCCTCCTGCGGTACTGAAACTCTTCGACGGCTACATCCATGGGATGATCAGCCGTCGTGATTTCCTGGACCGCGCGGCGAGATACGCGGTCGGAGGCTTCACCGCCGCTGCGATGCTGGAAAGCCTCACGCCCAACTATGCGCTGGCGCAGCAAGTGCCCAAGGATGACGCTCGCATCAAGGCGGAATATCTGACTTACGATTCGCCGCAGGGCTCGGGAAAAATGCGCGGATATTTCGTTCGACCGTCGAGCGCGACCGGGAAGTTGCCGGGCGTGGTCGTGTATCACGAGAATCGCGGTCTAAATCCCTACATCGAGGATGTCGCGCGGCGGCTCGCGGTGGAAAATTTCGTCGCGTTCGCGCCCGACGCGCTGGCGCCGGTCGGCGGGTATCCCGGAGACGAGGAGAAAGCGGCGCAGCTATTCCGTCAGCTCGACGCCAAGAAACGGACCGAGGACCTGATCGCCGCCGCCGAGTTTTTGAAATCGCGTCCGGAATGCACGGGAAAGATCGGCGCGGTCGGATTTTGCTACGGCGGAGACATCGTCAAC
>Ga0070693_100000235_pt1 | contig 25817 bp, 22 predicted proteins | sample KBSK1103metaG_FD_65472 | JGI IMG/M metagenome (GOLD analysis project Ga0070693, IMG submission 65472) | Corn, switchgrass and miscanthus rhizosphere microbial communities from Kellogg Biological Station, Michigan, USA - KBS K1-10-3 metaG | ecosystem: Host-associated > Plants > Roots >...
TCCGACGACCGGTGTCTTGAGCAGTGTCTGCGCTTCGGCCGTGCTCGATTTCGCGGTGACGCGACCGCCGAAGATCGAGCCGGCGACCGTCGGCTGGACGTTGATCGTCGCCCGCGACTGGTAGGTCTTTGGGAGCAGGCTCGAGGCGACGTAGACGGCAGCCGGGATCGTGACGACGATCGCGAGCAGAAGCCACTTGCGTCGCCGAACCAGCCGTCCCCACTGCCGTATGTCCAGACCCTCGTGACGATCTTCGGTCACAGAGCAGCTAAGTATAGGCAGATGAAAGCGTTCCCAATGCTGGATTTTTCCACGGCATGGACGCCCCCGGGCTATCGTCCAGCAAACGGTGTTGCCGCTCACGGACCACAACATCCACTCGATTCTCGTGATCGGCACGATGGTTGGCCTCTCGGGCGGCGCGATCGCGCTCCTGGTCGGCTGGATGCGCCGCACTCGCCCGGGCTTCGAGCTCGGTCCGCCGGCCCTGGCGGCGTTCGCCCTGCGGGTGATCGCGGCCGGTCTGATCTCGCTGACGCCGGTGGCCAGCACCCTGCGCGGGGGCGACGAGACGACCTTCCTCATTCACGCCCGCAACATCGTCGACAGCACGGCCGGCTCGGCTGATTGGAGCCACGCGCTGTTCAACGAACTCCACGTCTACGTCTTGGCCGTCCAGAAGTACGTCTTCGACTCGCCCGAACTCGCGATGCGCGTCGGCCAGGTGGGGATCGCGGTCGCCGGGCTGGTCCTGCTCGCGGCGGCGGTCTACGAGCTGGCCGGGCCGAGGGCCTCGGTGATGGCGATGTGGCTGCTCGCGGTCGAGCCTTCGAGCATGTTCTTCTCCAGCCTCCTGCACAAGGAGGCCAACATGCTCCTGGCGGTAGGCCTCGTCGCGCTCGGTGGGGCGAAGGTCTGGAAGCGGGGCGACCCGCGCAGCCTCGGCCTCGTCGTTGCCGGCTGCCTGGTCGCCGTCGCCACCCGTCACTACGCCGGCTGGTTCCTGATCGCCGCCGGCGCCGCGACGGTGCTCCACGCCGGCCTGCGGGCCGAGAACCGCGCCGCGATCCGCTCGCTCAGCCTCGTCGCCATGGTGGTGCTCTTCGCCGCCGTCGCCGCGCCCACCGTGCTGCGCGCCTCGACCAACGAAAGCCTGGAAAAGAACCTGCAGGAATCGCAGGAAGCGAACGCCGCGGACAACTCGAACCTGAAGCTGGAACAGGTCGACTTCTCGACCCGGGGGGCGATCGTCAAGAACCTCCCGCGCCGCTCGCTCGACGTGCTGCTGCGGCCCTTCCCCTGGCAGCTCGGCAACATCAGCCAGGGCCTTGGCCTGCTCGGCACCGCCGCCGCCTACACCGCCCTCTTCCTTCTCCTCAGGGTCGGCTTTCGCAGCCGCGGCCAGATCATGGCCCGGGCGGGCCCGCTGGTCTACCTCGGTGCCTTCCTGCTGATCGCCTACTCGCTGAGCGCCGGCAACGCCGGCACCGCGTTCCGCTACCGGACGCAGATCGTCGCCGTCGTCATCTGCATCGTCGTCGTGCTCTGGAGTGCCATGGGGGAGCGCGGCCGCGCCCGCGGCGGGAAGTCGCGGGCCGAGGAAGCGGCTGGGCCGCTGGAGCTGGCGCGCGCCTGAGCCGCGCTCGTCCTCAGCCGAGCTCCGGCGTGCCGAGCGCCATAGTCGAGCGGTAATAGCTGCTGTCGCTGAGCAGGGCCGCCGCCGTGTCGAACGCGTCGAGCTTGCCCTCGAGGACGACCATCACGCGGTCGCAGAAGTCGAGGGTCGACATCCGGTGGGCGACGATGAACATCGTCAGCTCGTGCTTGAGCGCGTTCAGCGATTCCTGAATCGCCAGCTCGGAATGCGGGTCCAGGGCGCTGGTCGGCTCGTCGAGCACCAGCACCTCCGGCGCGGCGGCGAGCGCCCGGGCCAGGCAGATCCGCTGCTGCTGACCTCCCGAGACGGCGTCGGCGCGGGGGCCGACGATCGTCTCGTACCCCTTCGACCAGGAGGCGACGACGTCGTGGATGCCTGCCAGCCGCGCCGCCCGCTCGACCGCCTCGTCGTCGAGGTCGCGGAAGTAGCGGATGTTCTCGGCGACCGTGGCGTGTAGGAGGCGCGGTTCCTGGGGCACGTAGGCGAGGGCGCGGTGCAGATCCTCGCGCCGGTACTCCTCGACGGCCGCGCCGTTGATCAGGTAGCGACCGGAGCTGGGGGGGCGCAGGCCGAGCAGGATCTGGACGATCGTCGACTTGCCGGCGCCGGAGGGCCCGACGATGCCGATCGCCTCGCCGCTCACGACCTCGAAGCCGACCCCCGAGAGGGTCGGCCGGTCGGGCTCGTACGCGAAGCCGACGTCGTCGAAGGCGAGGGCGCGAAACCGCTCGAGCCGCCGCGTGCCGGCGGGCGGGGCGCTCTCGAGATAGCGGCGCTGAGCCTCCTTGACGCGGTCGAGGTAGGGCAGGGCCTGGCGCACGGACTGGTAGGTGACCTGGACCTGCTGGCCGTAGGTACCGGCGCGGACGAGGAGCAGGACGACGGCGCCGAGGGCCGCGACGTGGCCGACGTCGGCCGCGTAGAGGCCCGCCAGCGCGCCGATCACCAGCAGGTAGATCGAGCTCTGGTAGATGCCGGGGACGAGCCGCGCGAGGAAGAGGGTCTGGAAGTAGAGGTTCCCCAGCTTCTCGATCAGGACGCCGGTCCGCTCGCGCATCGCCGCCGAGGCGCCGAAGACCTGCGTCTCCTCGGCGACGCGGTTGGTCTCGCTGACTCCCGCCGCGTAGTCCAGGGCCGCGCGCGAGAGCTCCTTCGCCCGGCGACTGCCAAGCGAGCTCAGCGGGCGCAGCAGGCCGAAGAGCGCGATCGCGGCGACCAGCACCGTGAAGGCGGCGAGCACGTTGAGCGCCAGGGCTGAGACGACGAGGACGAGCAGCGTCGTCAGGGCGCTGACCATCGCCGCCGCCTGCACGCTGCCCTGGGCGGCCTGGCTCACCTGGCTGGTGACGAGCTCCTGCAGGTGGCCCTCATGGTCGCGGGCCTGCACGTCCCAGGAGGCAGAGGTGAAGGCGGCGAACAGTTCGGTGCGCAGCTTGGTCTGCATGTCGGCCGCGATCCGCGCCGGCGGGGCCGAGATCATCCACTGCAGGCCGAGCCGGGCGAAGGCGACGAGGAGCGCGAGCGCCAGCAGGGCTCCGATCGAGGTCGAGAGGTCGACCGGCCCGAGGCTCAGGTCGACGTGCGAGGTGTCGGCGACGAGAGCCGCCGCGACCTGCGCCAGCGCGGCGAGGATCGTCGCTTCGGCGACGCCGGCCATGACCGAGCCGGTGGCGAGCATCGCCAGCGGGGCCTTGCGGTCGCCGAGCAGGAGACGCACTCGAGCCCAGAGCGAAGGCTGCTCAGATGCGGCGGTCGGCTGGGAGTCGGGGGCGCTCATCGGACTCCTTTCCGCCGGCCGCCGCCGGCCCAGCGGGAGAGGTCGAGCCCGGTCATGCCGGCGAGCCTCTCGACGTCGTCGGCGTAGGCGCCGTGCAGGCGCCCGTAGTCGGCGTCGGAGATGGTCGGGCCAAGGGTCGCGCGGTCGAGGCGGGCGCGCAGCCGCTCCCGCGCCGGCGCGGGCAGGACGACGCGGCCGGCGGCGGCGGCCGGCCGCAGCGCCCGCCGCAGCGCCCGGTGGGCGGGGGAGCGGGCCACGAGCGAGCGGTTCTGCCGCTGCTCGGCCCCCGCGCCGGCGATCGCCTCGACTCCGAGAAACGCGCAGGCCCTCGCCAGCACCTCGCGCGGCCGGGCCCGCAGCTCGTCGAAGAGGAGGACGAGGATCTGCTCGCGCGGGAAGGCTTCGAGGAACGGCTCGAGCTGCTCGGCGTAGAAGCCGCGCCGGGCGTAGTGCCACCACCAGGCCCAGCCGCGCTCGATGCGCTCCTCTTCGGCGTCGAGCGCGGCCGAGAAGGGGAGCGGCTCTCGCTCGCCCTGGACGTGCTGCAGCCAGTTCGAGTAGGCGCGGTGCGCCGGGTCGCGGAGCAGGAAGACGAGTCGCGCCGACGGCGCCTCGCGGCGCAGGCGGGGCGCCGCGACTCGCGAGCGGTAGAGGTAGTCGCTGGAGGCCTCGCCGCGGATCTGGCCCGCCTCGGCGCCGGCGTAGAGGGCCTCGTAGGCCTCGCGGTCCTGCACGAGGTGGCTGAGCCAGCTCTCGTCGCCGGGACCGGCGAAGGAGAGGGGCTCGTCTTCGGCGACCGCGTAGTGGCGCGGCTCCTTGTTGGCGGTCAGGAACACCGCGGGGTGTTCCGCCAGGTTGCGGTACAGCCACGTCGTTCCGGCTCGGGGGGCTCCTGCGATGACGAACGATGGTGGCATGCTCGGGCGATCGGTCGATCGCTGTATTCCGGCATGATATCTGGAGAATGCGCCGGGTTCGCGATCTTCGCTGCGACCGTGGGTGAGGGCGGGCAGCCGAGCAGGGCGGACGTCACCGCCTTCTACGACGAGTTCCTCGACCGCCAGGCGCGGGTCGGGGTCAACGCCCGTCACCGGGCGATCCTCGCCTGGCTGCTGCGCTTCGGCATGCGCCCCCAGGATCGCGTTCTGGAGATCGGCTGCGGGGCCGGGACGCTGACCCAGCTGCTGGCCGAAGCGCTGCCGCGGGGCTCGGTCTTCGGCGCTGACCTCAGCCCACGCACGATAGACGCGGCGCGCGAGCGCCTCGCCGGGTTCGGCAACGCCGAGGTCGTGGCGGGCGACGTGCTCGAGCTCGACGCCGGCGAGGAGCCCTATGACGCGGTCGTCCTGCCCGACGTGATCGAGCACATCCCGGTCGAGCTGCACGACGCGCTCTTCGGCCGCGTCGCCGGTTGGCTGAAGCCGGACGGGTTCGCGCTCGTCCACTACCCCAACCCCCACCACCTCGAGTGGTGCCACGAGAACCACCCGGACCGGCTCCAGATCGTCGACCAGCCGGTCCACGCGAACGTCCTGCTCGATAACGCCTACCGGCACGGTCTCTACCTGAGCTACTACGAGCTGTACTCGATCTGGCTCCGCGAGGGCGACTACGTCGTCGCCGTCCTGCGCCCCTCCGCCGGCGTCGGGGGGTTCACGCGGCTGCCCCAGCCGCGGCAATCGCCGATCCGGCGCCTCGCGCGACGCGCGGCGCGCGTCGCGCGGCGCCTGCTCGGGCGCGACGGGTGAGCGCCGCATCCCCGGCGATGAGAGCCGAGAAGCCCGACCTGGTCCTGCTCAGCGCCCGCTTCCCCTACGGCGAGGCGGTGCTGCGCAACGAGCTGGCGGTGACCGCGGAGCGCTTCCGCCGCGTCTTCCTCGTCCCCTCCTGGACCGGTCCCGAAGCGGCGGAGATCCCGGCCAACGCGAGCGTCGTCGACCTCGGCTGGGGAGCGGGCTGGTCGCGCGCGGAGAAGATCGAGGCGCTGCGCTCGCGCCAGGCCTCGCGGATCCTCCGGCGCACCCTGCGCCATCGCTCGAACTGGCACGCCTATCTGGGCAAGGCGCGCGGCTACCTCGACATCCTCGCCGAGAACCTGCTCAAGGCGCGCGATCTGGAACGCTGGATCGCTGACAGCGGACTTCGCGACGCCATCTTCTACGACTTCTGGTTCGAGGACAGCACTCTGGCCCTGGCGGCGCTGCGCGACCGCGGCGCGATCCGCTGCGCGGTCTCGCGAGCCCACCGCTTCGACGTCTTCGACTTCATGCGCGACGACGTGCCGCGCGTCCCCTTCCGCGAGTTCAAGGCCGAGTCGCTCGACGCGATCTTCGCCATCTCCGAGGAGAGCGCCAGCTACATCCGCGAGCGGGTCGGCGCCAGCGCCGGCAAGGTGCGGCTCGCGCGGCTCGGCGTGCCGCGCCCGCCGGCCCATCCGGAGGGGACGGCGGAGCCGCCGTTGGTCGTCTCCTGCTCGACCCTGATCCCGCGCAAGCGGGTGCAGGAGGTCCCGGCCGTGCTGCGCGCCTGCGGCCGGCCGCTGCGCTGGGTGCACTTCGGCGAAGGCTCGCGGCGCGCCGGAGTCGAGGCCGCCGCCGCGACCCTCCCCGACACGGTGGACTGGGAGCTGCGCGGCTGGGTCGACAACGCCGCGATTCGCGAGTTCTACGCGACCGAGCCGGTCTCGGCCTTCCTCTCGCTCAGCCTCTCCGAGGGCGTTCCGGTCTCGATGATGGAGGCGCAGAGCTTCGGCATCCCCGTCGTCTCCCTCGCCGTCGGCGCCGTGCCGGAGGTGGTGACGCCGGGAACCGGAACCCTGCTGCCGGAGGAGGCGGGCGTGCCCGAGGTTGCCGCCGCCCTGAGCGAGGCGCTCGCGCCCGAGCGCTTCGACCGCGACGCGATCCGGGCCGCCCACGCGAGCCGCTACGACGCGACGGCGAACTACGAGGAGTTCGCCGCCGCGCTGCTGGAGCTGTGGTCCGTCGTTATTTAGTTTTGAAGGTCGCGTCTTCGCCGTGGCAAGTCCCTCCGACGTTTTTTGCAACGACGCGGAAGTGGTACAGGGTGGTCGATGTAAGTCCTTTGACGACTTGTTTTACGTTGACTTTTTCGGTTCCCGATCCCACAGATTGATCTGGCACTGGAGCATTGGTTCCGTAGGAGGTTGTGGTGCCGTATTCGAAGTGGTATTCCGTGGTGGCGCCCTCTGAGTTTATCGTCGCGTTAAGGGTGGCTTCTGTGCTCCCTAGGTCGCTCCCACCATTGGTGGTACAGGTCGGTGGGTCTGGGGTGATCGACCAGCTCGTCACACGGTCGGTCGCGGTGTCTACGACCAGGAAGTGCCATGGGGAGGGGCTGGTAATCCAGGTTGGTTCTTCGAACTGCCCTTCGCCGTTGCCTGTTTCTCCGAACTGTTCCTGGTATTTGCATTCGGAGTCGAGCTTCTGCACGCGGTGGTTGCCGGTGTCCACGACCCAGAGGTTGTCCATGAAATCGACCAGGAGGCCGGTGGGTTCTTTGAACTGGCCGCCGCCGGTGCCGGTTTCGCCGCAGGTCGCTTTGTATTCGCCTTTCGAATTGAACTTCTCAAGGCGGTCGTTGCCGGTGTCGACAACCCATACGAAGCCTTTGGAGTCGCCGGCGATGCCGTGGGGTTCTTCGAACTGCCCATTGCTCGAGCCCGTTTCACCGAATTTGAGTTTATATTCGTTGGTTGAGCCGAACTTCTCGACTCGATCATTGCCAGTGTCGACCACGTAGTGGGCACCTTCGACAATGGCGAAGGCGGTTGGGTCTATGAACTGACTATCGCCGGTGCCCGTTTCGCCGAACTGCGTTTCGAAGACGCCATTTGAGCTGAATCTCTCGATCCGGTCGTTGCCCGTATCGACGACCCAAAGGCGTTGGGTAGTGGTTCCGATCATCGTCCCGATCGGTTCTCGGAACTGCCCAGGGCCGGTGCCTCTGGTGCCGAGCTGAGATAGGTATTTGCCTTCCGGGCTGAACTTCTGCAGACGACTGTTTTCGGTGTCGACGATCCAGTAGTCGCCTTCTGCGTTCGCGGCGATGCCTTGCGGCCCACCAAGCTGACCACCGGGTGCTTCTTTGCATCCCGCGCCCCCAACTTTGAAGTATTCGTCCTTGCCGTAGCTGGCCCCGCCCGTGTTTTTAGCAACGATCCGGTAATGGTAGGTGGCACCGGATTCGAGTCCTTCGACCAGCTTGCTCACGTCCACGTCTTTGGTGCCCGGCCCGACCGATTCATCGGGGACCGGCACGTTAGTTCCGTATTCGGTCGTCGTGCCGTACTCGAAGTGGTATTCGGTGGTGGCGCCTTCGGGGTTGACTATGCCGTGGAGCGTCGCTTCTTCGCCGCAGTATTCGCCTGGCGCTTCGGTGATGGCGACCGGCGGGTCGGGGGGCTGGCTCCAGCTCTCGACCCGGTCGTTGCCTGTGTCGACGACGAGGAGGTGCCACGGCGAGGGGTTAGCGATCCAAGTCGGAACTTCGAATTGCCCTTCGCCACTGCCTTCTTCCCCGAACCGTTCCTGATATTTACCTTCGGGGTCGAACTTCTGTACGCGGTCGTTGCCCCTATCGACGACCCAGATATTGTCCTTGAAGTCGATGGCGATTCCCACCGGGTTGCTGAAATCTCCATTACCGGAGCCGGCTTTTCCGAATTGGCTCTGGTATGCGCCTGCCGTATTGAACTTCTGCACGCGATTGTTATTGGTGTCGACGATCCATATATATCCTTCATTCTGGTTGGTGGCAACCCCGGTCGGTGCCTTGAGCTGCCCGTTGCCGCCGCCCGTTTCGCCGAATTTGGATTTGTATTCGCCACCCGAACTGAGCTTCTGCACCCGGTCATTACCGGTGTCGACGACATAGATGGCTCCGTTGACGATCGCGATCCCGGTCGGTTCTTCGAACTGTCCGTTGCCGGCACCTGGTTCCCCGACCGTTTTTTCCCATTTGCCGGTGACGGAGAACTTCTCAAGGCGGTCATTGCCCGTATCGGTGATCCAGAAACGGCCTCCGGAGTTGATCGCGATCCCGGTCGGTTCTTTGAACTGCCCATTGCCGGTACCCGCTTCGCCGAACTGCGAGAGGTATTTACCTTCGGGGCTGAACTCCTCGATCCGGTTGTTTTTCGTATCTACGATCCAGATGTCCCCTTCGGGATCGACCGCCACGCCCTGAGGGCCACTGAGCTGGCCGTTGCCGGTTCCTGGGCTGCCGAATTGGAAGGAGAAGCTCGCAAACGTTCTCGCGGTGCTTATGGTCACGCACAATGCGATGGCAAGTGCCAGCAGCGACATGAGCCGCTTGGCCCTCCCCAACTGTAGTTGGCCTTCAATGGCTGCCTCATTGCGCGGCATCGCGGTCGCCTCCTTGATCGTTAGTTCTCAACTAATAAATTTGACCATAGTAAAATTCGCTCGCTCTGCGCAACCGGTGTTGAAAAACAATGGCTGACCGTGCCGAGTAAGCTGCAACCCGAGTTGGACGAGGGTGCGCGCGAGAAGCCGGATCACGGCGGCCCGGCGGTGACGGTGACGACGGTGCTCTACAACTCGGAGGCCTCGCTGCCGCGCTACGCGGAGGCGCTGGCGCCGAGCGTGGGGCACGGGTCGGTGCGCGTCGTCGCCGTCGACAACGCGAGCCCAGACAGGAGCGCGGCCGCGCTGCGGCGGCTGCTTCCGGAGGCCGAGCTGATCGTCAACTCCGCCAACCTGGGCTTCGCCGCCGGCTGCAACCGGGCCTGGCCCTCGGTGAGGTCGCGCTACTGGCTGCTCCTCAACCCCGACGTCGAGGCCGCCGCGGAGGAGCTCGAGCGCCTGGTCGAGTGGATGGACCGCCATCCCCGCGTCGGGCTGGCCAGCCCGCGCCTGCGCGGCGGCGACGGCAACGAGGAGCCGGTCGCACGGCCGCACGACGGCCTCTGGCGGCCGCCGTTCGAGGTATTGCGCCTGCACAAGCTGCTGCCCGAGCGGCTGCGCCGGCACTGGCTTCTGCCGGGCCGGCGGACGACCCCCGAGATCGTCGACGGCTGGGTCCCAGGTGCCGCCCTGATCGCGCGCTCGGAGGCCGTGGCCGAGGTGGGCCCCCTGGACGAGCGCCTCTTCATCTACGGCGAGGATCGCGAGTGGTGTTGGCGGATGTCCAGGGCGGGGTGGCAGGTCGGGGCCTGCGGCGAGGCCGAGTTCACGCACGGCCACGGGGGGAGCGCCAGGGCGACCTGGGAGGAGCCCGAGCGCGTCCGCCGTGAGGTCGTCGGGCATCTGCGGGCGACGCGGCTGATGCGCGGCGGCGCCTGGGCCCGCGCCTTTGCCCTGATCGCCGGCCTCTCCCTGCTCGCCGGCTCGCTGGACCCGCGCCCGCGGCGTGGTCCGGCGACGCGGCGCGCCCGCGCCCGCCACTACCTGCGCTGGGGCCTCGATCCGGGAGGCAATGGGCGATGAGGCTGGCACTCGTCGTTCTCGCCCACGACCGGCCCGGGCAGCTCGCCGAGATGCTCTCGGCACTGCGCCATCCCGGCATCCGCGCCTACCTGCACCTCGATCGCCGCGTCGGGCTCGACCCCTTCGCCCGGGCGCTCGAGTCGGCGGACGTCGGCGAGGTGGAGCTGCTGCCGCGGTACGCGACTTCGTGGGCCAGCCCGCGGCTGGTCGACGCGGCGCTCGCCGGCCTGCGGCGGGGCGTCGCCGACGGCTCCGACTACTTCCTCCTCCTCAGCGGCCGCGACTTCCCGCTGCGCCCGGCGGCCGAGATCGTCGCCTTCGCCGAGCGGGCCGGCGCGCGCAGCTACGTAGAGCACTTCCCGCTGCCCGATCCGCGCTGGCGCCTCGGTGGGCGCGACCGCACCGAGTTCCGCACGTACACCGTGCGCGGGCGGCGCGAGACCTTCATCCCCCGCGGCGAGGAGACGGGCATCCTCAACCGCAAAGGGCGGCTGCTCAACTGGCTGCTGCGGCTGCGTGGCCTGACCGAGCCGGCGCGGCGCTTCCCCTCCTACGCGCGCGCGTTCGGCGGCTCGCAGTGGTGGAACCTGAGCCGCGACGCGGCGGAGCACGTGCTCGCCTTCCTCGACCGCCACCCCGATTACCGCCGCTACCACGAGCACACGCTGGCGCCCGACGAGATCTTCTTCCAGAGCATCCTCGCCGGCACCGGGTTCGCGGAGCGGGCCGAGGTCGTCGACGACAATCTGCGCTTCATGCGCTGGAGCCCGGAGGAGAGCCACCCGCGCGCGCTCCGGCTCGGCGATCTGCCCGCGATGCTCGCGAGCGACGCGCTCTTCGCCCGCAAGTTCGACCGCGACGTCGACGGGGACGTGCTCGACCGGCTGCGCGAGCGGGTGACGGCGTGAACGGCGCCACGGCCGCCCAGTACCGCGCGCTGGTCTGCATCACGACCTGCGAGCGCGCCCACTACCTGCGCCGCTACCTGCCGCACTTCGCCGCCTTCTGCGCCGGTGATCAGCGCTTCGTCCTGCTCGTCGCGCTCGACGGCCCGGACGCCGAGGCCGAGCGCTTCTGCGCCGAGTGGGAGGTGCCGCTCGTCGTCTCGGAGCGGCGGGAGGGGGCCGGGATCTCCAAGAACAGGGTGTTGGAGGCGTTCCCGGACCTCGACTACTACTTCTTCCTCGAGGACGACGTCGAGTTGGTCGAGGGCTCGGTGTTTCCCGCGCACGTGGAGATCGCCCGCGCGAGCGGCATCCACCACCTCTCGCTCTTCGCTCCGCGGAGGCTTCGCGGCAGGACCGGGGAGACGACAGCCGCCGGGCACCGGATCCTGCACGGCTCGGTCGGTAGCGCGCGCTTCAACTTCTTCACCGGCGAGGGGCTGCGGAAGGTGGGGGGCTGGCACCCGCGCTTCGCCGAGTGGCGGCGCTGGGGGCACACCGAGCACAGCTACCGCTTCATGCACGCCGGGCTGGCGCCGGCCCCGTTCAACCTCGCCGCCGACCTGAGCGACGCCTGCATCTGGCACTTTCCGCCGCCGGTCACGAAGCCGAGCCTGCTGCCGGCCGACGCCGACGGGATCGTCGCCCCCGAGCGCGAGCTGATCGAACGGGAGCTGCGCTACGTCCCGGTCGAGACGATCTCGCCGTACCGGGTCGAGCGGGGGGACCTGGCGCCACCGGCGCGGCTCGCCGCGGCGCTCGAGGGGAAAGGGCGCTATCCACTGGTAACGGGTTCCGAACGCCGGCACTGCCGCTCCGACTACCAGCTCTGGCGCTACCGCGTCGTCGCCTCGAAGCGGCGCCGCGCGGGCGCCCTGCTCGCCTCGGCCTGGCAGTGGCCCGGGAACCCGCGCCTGCGGCGCACCGTGAGGGAAGCGCTCGGGTTGCCGATATGAGCGGGTCGCCCCTGGTCTCGGTCGTCCTGCCCTGCTACGAAGCCGAGCAGACCCTGGCGGCCGCACTCGACTCGCTGCTGGGTCAGACCTACACGGAGCTCGAGGTCCTCGCCGTCGACGACGGCTCGGTCGACGGCACCGCGCGGGTCCTCACCGAGCACGCGGGCCGCGACGAGCGCCTGCGAATCCTGCGCAACGAGGAGAACCTGGGGGTGATCGGCGCGCTCAACCGCGGCGTCGCCGCGGCGGGCGGCGAGATCGTCGCCCGCATGGACGCCGACGACGTCGCGGCGCCGACGCGGATCGAGCGCCAGGTCGAGCTGCTCGCCCGGCGCCCGGACGTGGGCGTGGTCGGCACCGGGATCGAACCGGTCGACCACGCCGGCCGGCGCCTGCGGCCGCGGCCGGTCCTCTGCACGAGTCCCGCCGGCGCTCGCTTCGTCGCCCTCTTCGCGACCCCGGTCATGCACCCGACGATCGCCGCCCGCACCGAGGCGATGCGGGCTCATCCCTACGGCGGTCCGCCCGAGAGCCTGCACACCGAGGACTACGAGATGTTCGCCCGCATGATCGAGGCCGGCATCGGCTTCGCCAACGTCGACGAGCCGTTGATGCGCGTGCGCAGCGACCCGAGCAGCGTCTCGGCCCGCTTCGAGCAGATCCAGATCGACAACTTCGTCCGCTGCGCCGCCCGGCACCTGGAGCGGACCCTGGGGACGAGGCCCGATCCCGGCCCGCACCGCGTCCTGGTCAACCGCATCGACGCGACGGTGAGGGCCGGAGACCTGCGCGAGGGCCTGCGCTGGCTCGACCGGATCGAGCGCGAGCTGCTGCGCCGTGAGCCCGGCGCCGAGGCCGAGATCCGCCGCGCCGCCGACCTGCAGCGGGTGGACGTCCTCGTCCAGGCGGCGCTCAAGGGCCCCCCGTCCGTGCGCCTCGCCGCCGCGCCGGGCGCCCTCCGCTACGGCCGCCGCCTGCTCTCGGCGAGCTCGCGCGCCTACCTGACCGGCAAGCTCCGGCCCGCCCCGACGCGGCGGTAGAGCGCGTCGTAGCGGGGGATGCCGACCTCGTGCAGCGAGAGCTGCTCGCGGGCGGTCGCCAGGCAGCGCTCGCGGGTCGCCGGGTCGGCTCGCAGCTCGGCGACCGTCGCCGCCGCGGCCTCGTAGGCGGCCTCGGTGAATTCGGCGACGAGGGCGCCGACGCCGTTGTCGCGCAGCAGGGCGTCGACGTCGCCGATCCCAGCGGTGGAGACCACCGGCAGCCCGGCCGCCAGGTACTCGCCGACCTTCGTCGGGGAGGAGGAGATCTTCGAGAAGCAGGGCTTGACGAAGGAGATGCCGACGTCGGCGGCCGCCAGGTAGCGGCCGATGTCCTCGTGCTCGGCGCGCAGCACGCGGTAGTCCTCCGATCCGATCCCGTGTCGGTCGAGCTCGCTCAGCATTGGCGCCGGGTCGGCCTGGGTGACGATCAGGAAGAGCAGATCCGGTGTCGACCGCCTGGCCGCGGCGACGAAGTCGGCCATCTCGCGCTCCAGGTACCAGCCGGTGAACTTGCCGACGTAGACCATCGCCGGCCGCTCGCCGATCGCGAGCTCCTCGCGCGCCGCGTCGCGCTCACCGGCCCGCGCCGCTATCCGCTCGACGTCGGCGCAGCAGGGGATGACGAAGGTGGCGTCGGGACCGGCGCCGATCGCGCTCAGGTGCGGCGCCACCGCGTGCGTCAGAGTCACCACGCCGTCGGCGCGGCGCAGCGCCGCGCGCTGGATCCACTGGGTCAGCCGGTAGGGTACGCCGCCGCGCCGCCAGTTCCCGGTGTCGACGTACTCCTCCGCCATCAGGCCGCGCAGGTCGAAGATCGTCCGGCAGGGCGAGACCCGCGCGGCGAGCATCGCCATCGCCATCGGCACGTGGTTGCGGGCGTGGATCGCGTCGAGCCGGTGGCGGCGCACCAGGCGGGCCGCCGTCAGCGCCCCGGCGAATACGTCGAAGGCAGTCGCCGGCAGGGAGGGAGCCTTGTGGTAGCGGCGAGCGTGCCAGACGATCCCCCTGGCGGCGAGCTGCTCCTCGAAGGCGCCGGCGCGCGCCCGCTCGAGATCGGGCTCGAAGGTCAGCAGGTGGACCGTGTGCCCCCGCTCGGCAAGACCCACCAGGTAGGCGACGACCTGGCTCTGCACCAAGGGATCCTCAAGCGAGAGATAGCATATGTAGAGCACTCGCAGCGCCCGTTTACCGGCGTCCGAAGCGAAACTGGGGAGAGGTTGCACAGAGCGGATGTCTAGCAACGCGCAGGCCCTCCTCGCCTGTCCCGTCTGCGGCGGCCGGCGGCTCGCGGCGCCGCGAGCCTACCGGCGCGCGCACCTGGCGCGCTGCCGCGAGTGCGGTCTCGTCTTCGCTGACCGGCGCCCGAGCGAGGCCGAGCTCGCCGATCACTACGGCGGCTACTCGCGCGCCGACTACGACTCGCCGATCACGCGGCGCCGCTACCGCGACCTGCTCGCCGGCTTCGAGCCCTACCGGCGCACGGGCCGCATCCTCGACGTCGGCTGCGGCATCGGCTTCTTCCTCGAGGAGGCGCGCGACGGCGGCTGGCAGGCGCACGGCACCGAGTTCGAGCGGCGGGCGGTCGAGATCGTCCGCGCCAAGGGGCTGAGCTGTGAGCAGGCCCCGATCGACCCCGAGGCCTTCGAGCCCGGCAGCTTCGACGTCGTCACCGCCTTCGAGGTGGTCGAGCACGTCGGCGACCCGCGCGCCGAGGCGGCGACGATCGCGTCTGCCCTGCGCCCGGGGGGTCTGCTCTACCTGACGACGCCGAACTTCGCCTCGCTCAGCCGCCGCCTGCTGCGCGGGCGCTGGAGCGTGGTCTCCTATCCCGAGCACCTCCTCTACTTCACCCCGTCGACCCTCAGGGACTGGCTGGCACGGGCGGGGTTCGTCCCGGTCGAGGTGACGACGACCGGCGTCAGCCTCGCGCGCCTGCGCCGCGCCCTTCCCTCCCCGACCGGCGACGGCGGCCAGCGCTCCGACGAGCAGCTGCGCGAGCAGATCGAGGGCTCGCGGGCGCTGCGGGCGGCGAAGCGGGCGGTGGAAGCGGCGCTCGGCGCGACGCGAACCGGCGACACGATCAAGGGGCGCTTCGAGCTGCGGCCGTAGCCGCGGGCGACCTCATGGAGACGACGCAGGGAATCGGTTCGCGCCCCCGGGCGATCGGCGTCTCCTGCCAGGGGCGCTCGGACGCGGCCTTCCGGGTGAGGCTGGAGCTGCCGGGACGGGGCCTGGTCGACCACGGCGTCGATCTCGACCTGCTGCCGCTCTTCCCCGGCGAGCAGGCACGGCGGTTTCGCGCCGCGAACCCGTTCGGCAAGGCGCGCATCCTCGCCGCCTCGCGCCGGCAGCTGAAGCGCGAGCTGCTGGCGAGGGGGGAGGGGGCCTCGACCGTCGTCGTCCAGCGCGGGGTCGACCTCGCCCCGCAGCTGACCCTGGAGCGGGCGGCGACGCGCGGCCGGCGGTTGATCTACGACGTCGACGACGCGGTCTGGCTCAGCGGGGGGCAGACGGGGGGCCATCCGCTGAGCGGCCTCAAGGGGGCGGCCCGCCGCGTGCGCTGGCTCGCCGAGGGCGCCGCGCACACGATCGCCGGCAACGAGATCCTCGCCGAGCACCTCGCCGCCTACGGTGGCGAGGTCACCGTCGTCCCCTCGCTGGTCGATCCGGCGGACTACGTCGTGAAGGCGCACGAGCAGGGCGAGGTCGTGACCCTCGGCTGGATCGGCTCGCCGACGACCGCGCCCTACCTCGGCCGCGTCGCGGGCGCGCTCGAGCGGTTCGCGCGCGACTCGGAGCGCCCGGTGCGACTGATCGCGGTCGGGGGCACGCCCCCGGAGCTCGCCGGCGTGCGGGTCGAAGAGCGTGCCTGGAGCCCGGAGGCCGAGGGGCGGGCGCTGGCCGAGATGGACGTCGGCCTGATGCCGCTCGCGGACACGCCCTGGACGCGCGGCAAGTGCGCTTACAAGGCGCTCCAGTACATGGCCGCCGGGATCCCGCCCCTGGCCGACGACGTCGGCGTGTCGGCGGCGACGGTTGAGGGCGCCGGCTACGCGGTCAGCGGCGCCGAGGGCTGGCGCGAGGCGCTGGAGGCGCTCGCCGCCGACGCCACCCTGCGCGACCGGCTCGGGGCCGCCGGGCGCCGCCGGGTTGAGGAGGAGTTCTCGCCCGCGCGCTGGCTGCCGACGCTCGCCGCGATCGTGGGCGGCGAGTGACTAAGGCTCTCAGGTCGCCTCGGCGACGACCAGGAAGACGGCGGCGTCGTCCGCGGTGGGGATGAGCGCCGCCGCGACACGGTCGGCGAGGCCGACGATCCACTGAGCGACGAGGTGCCAGGCCGGTCGCAGCCGGGCCGGAACCGCGCCGCCGAAGTACTGGAAGAACATCGTCAGCGCCGCGGCCGGCGGCGAGACGATCGGGATCACCTGCAGAACCCGGAACCCGCAGCGCTCGACCTGCGCGCGCAGCCCCGGCCCGGTCCAGCGCCAGAGGTCTTCGGGCGAGGGGTGGTACCAGTAGATCCCGTGCGTGGAGAGCAGCAGCCGTCCGCCGGGGGCGAGCAGGCGGCGCGCTTCGCGAATGTAGGCGTCGGGGTCGGGCACGTGCTCGAGCACCTGGGTGGAGAGGACCGCGTCGAAGCTGCCGTCCTCGGCCTCGACCCGCGTGCCTTCGATCGTCAGGTCGGCGCCGCAGCCGGGCAGGTCGGCGGTGACGTAGCGCTCGAAGCCGGCGAAGAGCCGGCGGTAGGGCGCCGGGCCGGCGCCGTAGTCGAGGATCGCCCCGCCCGACATCCCGGCGGCCGCGGTGCGCATCGCGCGGCCGAGCCCCCGCAGGATGACGCGCGCGCGGTGCGTGCGCGGCGGCGAGAGCCGGTCAGCTGAGGCCATCGGCGGGGCGCATCGTGGAGGGTGAGTGTAGAGCGACGGGGATAGGCTAGGCCGGTCCGACGTGAACCCGAACTACGAACGCGTCTACCACTTCCACCTCCGCAAGACGGCAGGGACCAGCCTCAACGCGGCGTTCTGGGCGCTCGGCGGCCTCGACCTGGCGGCGCTGGCCGACCGCCAGGTGGCCGAGGGAAACGGACTGCGGTTCGTCCGTGGCAACCGCGAGCTGATCGAGACGGGCGAGTACTTCTTCGCCAACTCCCACCAGCCCGCGCATACGCTGACGCTGCCGTCCGGCACCTACACGATCACCATTCTCCGCGACCCCGCCGCCCGGGTCGTCTCCTACTTCCGCTACCTGCTCTGGGCGCGCGAGAACCCCGGCGCCCGCGAGGCGGAGCCGTTCATCGACGAAGTCGTCGCCGAGAGCTCCTTCCTCGACCGGCGCTTCGCGCCGCGCCGCCGCCGGCCGACCTTTCGCGACTTCCTCGACCGCGTTCCGCCCGAGCACCTGCTCGCCCAGCTGCGGATGTTCTCCGCCCGCTTCGACCCCGCCGAGGCGGCCGAGACCGCTCTGGCCTGCTCGGCGACCTGCTTCACCGAGACCTATCCGGAGGACCTGCGGCGGGTCGCCGCCGAGCTGCGCCTCGACCTGCCCGAGAGGCGCGAGCGGAGCTTCGGCGCGAAGGTGGAGCCGAGCGAGGAGGAGCGCGAGCTGCTGCGCGAGCGGCTGGCGCCCGAGTACGAGATGATCGCGCTGGTCCGCGAGCGGCTCGGAGCCGGGTCGCCGCGTCGCTGAGGCCTCTTGCACCCTGCCATAATCGCGCGCGGGTGATGTCGCGCACATGGGGGATCCGCCGGCGTTTGAGCCTTCTCCGCAAGAAGGGCCCGATGCGGCGCGTCCTCGCGGTCGAAGGGATGATCAGCGAGGGCGAGGCCGGCCAGTTGATGGAGCTCGCCGCCGCGGTCCCCTCCGGCGCCTGCATCGTCGAGGTCGGCAGCTACCGCGGGCGCTCGACCACCGCGCTCGCGCTTGCCGCCAACGGCGCCCCGGTCTACGCGGTCGAGCCGCACGAGAGCTTCGAAGGGATCTACGGGGGCAACTTCGGCCCGGCGGACAGGCGCGCCTTCTTCGAGAACCTGCTCAAGGCGGGTGTGGTCGAGAAGGTGCGGCTGGTCAACCTCAGCGCCGAGGTCCTGCGGGAGGGCTGGGAGCAACCGGTCGGGCTGCTCTGGATCGACGGCGACCATACGCTCGAGGGCGTGCGCCGTGACTTCGAGGCGTTCGAGCACTCGCTCCAGCCGGACGGCGTCGTCGCCTTCCACGACGTGCACGATCCCGAGGGCGGGCCCGCCCAGCTGATCGGCGAGCTGCTCGCGGGCGGCCGCTACGAGACCCTCGCCGAGGTCGAGCGACTCGTCGCCCTACGGCGCCTGGCCTGAGCCGGTCCCAAGCGGCAACGGATCCTCGCCGTAGAGGCCGTCGAGGCCGAAGTCCGCGAGCACGGCCAGGCACTCGCTGAGCAGCGGCGCGGAGACCCGCTCGCGCCAGCGACCGAGCTGGCGCTCCCACTCGGCCGCGCCACCCGCCGCCGCGGCCGTGCCCCGCCAGTCCATCGCGGACGGCCGGCGCACCTCGCCGATCGCCGCCTCGGCGCCGCGGGCGGACCCGAGCGCCGAGCCGCAGTGCTCGCCGAGACGCGCCAGCGTGGCGACGGGCTCGAGCACGGCGGTCTCGTAGAAGACGAGGGCGACACCCGTGTCCTCGTCGCGGCTGAGCGGATAGGCGTTTTCGAGGCACCACTCGGCGACCTGCCGCACCAGGGCCTCGTCGTGCTCGCGCCAGCGGTCGTAGCGCGGCAGCCAGGCGACCGCCGGCGAGTCCTCGGCGTCAGCGCGGCCGGCCGCCGTCGCCACGTAATCGCCGAGGCCGTGGAAGACATCCGCGCGCAGTCGCGAGAGCGAGGCCGCCAGCGGGTGGCGGACGACGAAGACGACCGGAACCTCGGGGTGGTGGGCGCGCAGCCAGGGCAGCAGGTTGGCGGCGTGGACGTCCTTCACGATACGGCCGCGCGGGAAGCGCGCGATCCGGATCTGGTCCACGTGGGGGCTGCGCGCCCGGCCGGCGAGCACGCGCCCTGCCGCGCGAGCGAAGATCGGCTCGTCGGCGGCCGGGTCGAGGAAGAGGCGGGTCCCCTCGCCGAGCGATCCGAGCAGCGGATGGAAGGGCTCGAAGAGGAGGCGGGCGCGATGTTGGCGTGCGATCGCTTCGGCCAGCCAGGTGGTGCCGCTGCGACCGCTGCCGAGCACGAGCGCGGTACGCCGCGGATCGTGACCGCGCTCGACGAACAGCTCCTTGCGCAGGTGCCTCGCCTTGGTTGCGAGCCGCTCACGCATCGTCGTCAGGCTTTGAGCAGGCCGTAGGTCGGGTTGAGGCGGTGCGCCCTGCGGTAGGCGCGGAGCGCCGCCGCGACCTTGCCGCGCTCGGCCTGGATGCGGGCGAGGACGAACCAGTTGCGCCAGTCCTCGCTCGTCTTGCGAGTCGCTTCGGTTGCCGCCCACGCCGCGGCGACCAGCTTTCCCTGACGCTCGAGGACCAGCGCCTCCTGCAGGAGCGGCGTTGCGGCGTAGGGCTGGGCGTCGGCCGCCTCTTCGGCCTCGGCGAGGGCGCCGGCGAGGTCGCCGCGGGAGGCGTCGACCTGGCTCTGGCGCAGGTGGGTGGCGCCGCTCAGCGGAAACCAGATCGCGAGCATGGCGAGCGCCACGAGGGCGACCGTGACCGCGCGCTGCGCCCGGTTGCGGTTGCGCCGCCGCGAGCGCCGCTGGCGCCGGCGCGAGGTCTGGTTCACCGACCAGCCGCCGACCGCGACCGCGGCGAGCAGCATGAAGGCGGCCGCCAGCGCTGCCAGCTGCCAAACCCAGTCGAGGGCGGCGGCCATCGCGAAGCCGGCGATCCCGGCCGTCGCCGTGGCGAGCGCCATGCGCCGCTCGGGCGGCGCCCGCATCGCCCGCACGGCGCCGATCCCGAGCACGCCGAAGACGAAGCCGCCGATCAGCAGCAGGCCGACGATGCCGAGCTCGGCCAGGCTCTCGAGGTAGAGCGAGTGCGCGTTGCGCACGTAGCCGTTGTAGGTGGCGTGCCGCGCCCACCAGAGCTCGAAGGCGCCGGGGCCGATCCCCTTCAGCGTCGCGGTCTCGCTGGCGTCGATCGCGGATTTCCAGAACTGGTAGCGGCCGCTGCCGTGGAAGTCGAGGATCGAGGAGGGGCCGCTCGGTTCGTCGCCCGGTCCGCTGCCGCGGCTCTTGAACACGTCCCAGCGGTGGGAGACCTCGTGCGGCAGCCCGGCGGCGAGCGAGACCGGGATCACGAAGACGAGCGCCACCGCGGTCGCGATCAGCGCCTCGCGGCGGCCGATCCCGACCGAGCTGGGCCGGTCGATTCGGCGCACGGCCAAGCCGATGCCGACCTGCAGCAGGGCGACCGCGGCGCAGACGGCGAGGACGATCCAGATCATCTCCGCGCCCTGCTGCTCGGCCGCGGAGGTGGGCAGGCCGCGAGCCAGCGCGTCGCGCTGGGAGACCGCCAGCGCCAGCACGGCGCCGCCGCCCGTTCCCGCGGCGAGCGTGAGCAGCTTCGGGATCCGGTCGGGGGAGAGGAGGAAGAAGGCGGCGACCGCGACCGCCGCGACCGCGGCCCCGGTGCCGGAGGTGGCGAGGTAGAGGGTGAGGCCGGCGACCGGGATCGCCGCCGCGGCCAGGGCCTGGGCGGCGATCGTCCGGGCGCTCGCCGTCGCCCCGAGCAGCAGCGGCAGCGTCATCCCGGCCAGGGCGCCCATCGCGCTCGAGTAGCCGAGCGGGTAGCCGAGCCGCCGCTCGATCTCGATCCCCGGCAGCACCTTGCCCAGTTCGTTGGGCGGGAACCAGTCCATGTGCAGGCGCGAGAGGACGGCGAGCGCCGCGACCAGGCCAAGGCCGAAGGTCACGCCGTGCAGCACCTGGCGGGCGCCCGCCCGCCGCCGGGTCACCAGGGAGATGCCGAGGGCGAAGACGCCGAGGTAGGCGGCGACGCGGGCCATCTCCGTCGCGGTGCGCTCCTCGCTCTGCGTCCAGCCCATCGAGAGCGCGGTCCAGACCGCGAAGCCGCCGAGCAGGCCGAGCGCCGCGAGGCTCGCCTTCGAGCGCCCCGGCACCGGCAGCGCCTGGACGGCCACGCCGACCAGGAGCAGCCACCAGACCGCGATCCCGACCTGGCCGCGCGGGATCGGGTCGTAGCCGCCGTTTTCGAGCGCCAGGTAGACGACCAGCAGCGCCGCCAGCAGCCAGGTCGCGGCGCCGGCCCAGTCGAAGCGCAGCGCCTCCGAGCGGCTGCCGCGCCGGCTCGCTCGCACCTCTTCCCCGGGGTGATCGAGTGTTTCCAGCCTCAACTCGACGCCCAAACTACTGAGTGGCGAGCGCTACAGTGTCGCCGGAACGGCCGGGGCGCGGTACGAGGGCGCTCCCGGCGTGTTCAGGGACTCGAGGCGATGGCGAAGATCGCGACACTGACGCTGGCGATCGCGCTGGCGATGCCGGCGCCGGCCGGCGCCGCGGTGCACGCGATCGCGCCCCCCGGCAACTCCGAGGCGGACCAGTACTCGCAGACCATTCCCGGCTCCACCGGCCCGCGCGTGCCCGATCCGACCAAGGCCCCGCGCGACGCGGTGCGGGCGGGGGCGCTGAGCGAAGCGGCCGAACGCGCCCTGCGCGGGCGTGGAGCTAACGGCGTCGCGCTGGCGACCGCTGTCGCGCAGACCACCGAACGCGGCGCCGGCAGCGCGGCGGCGCCGGGCGCTCCCGGCCGGCCGGCCGGCGAGCCCGGGCTCGGCGACGCCTTCCCCCTGCTGCTCCTCGCGACCGGCGCCGCGGCCCTCGCCTACTTCCTTGCCCGGCGGCGGGGCCTGGCGACCCGTTGACTCGGACCGCGACCGCTCTGGCGCTTGCGGCGCTGGCGCTCGCCGCCATCGGCGCCACAGGAGCGGGCGCCGCGACGCGCGGTCTGCGGCTGGGGCTCGCCGACGCCGCCTTCACGAACGGCGACGCGGCCGTGCGGGACGAATGGCTGGGCCGCGCGCGGGACGCGGGCGCCGACCTGGCTCTGGTCGGCGTCGACTGGTCGGCGATCGCGCCGCGGGTGCCGGCTCCCGGGTTCGACCCCGCCGACGCGGCGGACCCCGCCTACGACTGGTCGGCGCTCGACGCCGCGGTGCGCGGCGCCGTCGCCCACGGGCTCGCGCCAGTGCTCGACGTCCAGGTCGCGCCGGCATGGGCCGAGGGCCGCGGGCGGCCGGGCGTCGATATCGCGCCGCCCGGGACCTGGAAGCCGAGCCCCGCCGCGCTCGCCGACTTCGCCGCGGCGCTGGCGAGGCGCTACGACGGCGCCTTTCCCGACCCGGGCGGCGCCGGGTCGCTGCCGCGCGTGCGCTGGTTCCAGGTCTGGGCCGAGCAGAACCTCTCGCGGCACCTCAATCCGCTCTGGGAAGGAGGGCGGCTGGTCGGGCCGGCCCGCTACCGGCGGATGCTGAACGCCGCCTACGCGGCGATCCACGCCGCCAATCCGGGCGCCCGGGTCCTCGTCGGCGGCCTGGCTCCCTACGGCGACGCGGTCGCGGGCGGCAGTCGCGTGCCGCCGGTCTGGTTCTGGCGCTCGCTGCTCTGCCTGCGGGGGGCGCGACTGCGGACGCTGCCCTGCCCCGACCCGGCTCGCTTCGACATCGCCGCGCACAACCCGATCGACGTCTGGGGCCCGCGCCGCGGCGCGCTCAGTCCGCTCGACGTCTCGGTTCCCGACGTCGGTCGCCTGCGCGCGATCGTGCGCCGCGCGGTCGCCACCGGGCGAGTGCTGCCGGCGCGGGCGAAGCCGTTCTGGGCGACTGAGCTCTGGTGGGACTCGAGCCCGCCCGATCCCCGCGGAGTGCCGCTGCGCCGCCAGGCGCGCTTCCTCGGCGAAGCGCTCTACGAACTCTGGCGGCAACGGGTCGGCGCCGTGATCTGGTGGTTCCTGCGCGACCAGGCGCCCGGCTCCGAAGGCTTCGCCGCCACCCAGCAGAGCGGCCTCCTCTACCGCGACGGCGCCGCCAAGCCCGCCTACCGGGAGTTCAGCTTCCCCTTCGTCGCCCGCCGCGATGCCGACGGCCGGGCGCTGCTCTGGGGCAGGGCGCCGGCGGCGGGCCCCGTGACGCTGGAGCGCCGCCGGGCGGGCGACTGGGCGCCTTTCGCCCACGCGACCGCTGGCGCGAGCCGCGTTTTCCTCCTCCGCGTAGCGGCCGGGGGCCGCCTCCGAGTCCGCGCCAGGCAGGGTGGAGACACCAGCCTTCCTGCTAATCTGGCGGCCGGAAAGGGAGGTCCGCGATGAGGAACAGGCTGCTTCTTCTGCTCGTCGGTGCGCTAGCCGTCGCGGCGCTGTCGGCCCCCGCCGTTTCCTCCGCCGAAACGTGCCCCCCAGGGCAGACCGGCACCCCTCCCTACTGCCAGAACGAACCGTCCAACAAGTTCAATCTCGGCAAGGTCAAGCACCCGGCGACCGGGGTCGTGACGATCCGGGTCAAGGTCTCCAGCGGCGGCGTCTTCGTCGCCACCGGCAAGGACATGAAGACCGCCACGGCCAAAGGCAAAGCGGCGGGCTCCTTCACGCTCACGCTAAAGCTGACGAAAGCGGGCCTCGAAGAGCTCAGCGAAGCCAAAGGCCAGCAGTTGCGGGTAAAAGTCAAGTTCACGTTCACGCCGAACGGTGGCAAACCGCGCACGAAGTACAAGAAGCTGATCTTCCGCGTGGTCAGGGCCAAAGGCCCGAGCAACAAGTAGCGGGCCCCCGGGTCGCGGCGCCTGCCCGTCCCTCCAGTCACGAATCGCGAGCGGCGCCGTTATCCGCGGCGGCGCAGGCCGCCGCATTCCGCATTACATTAAGGAATCTGTCTGGTTTCTAATGAAAACTAAGTATTGATTTCTTGGGAACAGAAGATACTCTGAAGGGCGTCGCGCCTCGCCTGGGGTTGGGGTCGGCATTGGGAAATCGAAATCCGGGCCCCGCCCGGAGACAGGGAAAAAGAGTCGCCAAATGCCGCCCGAAGCAAATCGGCAGGGGCTCGCAGAAAAGGAGAGTTAAGTGAGAGCACGTAAACCCAGCGACCCGGCTAGCGGTCGCTCGTCGAGCCGCCTCGGCCTGACGGTCCTCGTCGCCACGGTCGCGGCCTTCCTCTTGGTCGGCGTCGCGCAGGCGGCCGCCGCCACGGTGAAAGTCAATGTCGCGGGAACCGGCAGCGGCGAAGTCGTGAGCCTCCCCTATGAATCCGGAACGCCCGAAATCGAATGCAGCGGGCCGCCGAAAGCCGGCTCCTGCACCGCCACGGCCGAAGAATTCATCTCGCTTGGCGCCGTCCCGGACGGAGGCTCCACGTTCACCGGTTGGACGATTACCAAAGGTGAAGCTGTCGCCTACTGCGACAGCTCCGCGGAAGAAATAGAAGCCGCGGAATTGTTCGCCACAGAAAATGGCGGGAAATTCACGGGCATGACCGGCGAGTGCTTCATCTTCGAAGTGGGCGGCGAAATCGAAGTGACCGCCACCTTCGCGGGAGGCGCACCCAACAACCTCAAGCTCAACGTCGAAGAAGGCGAAGGCACGGTCGTCTCCAACCCCGCGGGGCTGGAATGCACCAAAGCCATGGGGGGCTCCTGCGAAGCCTCGGTGACCGAAGGCGACGTCACGCTGACCGCCTCCCCGGCGCCGGGCTACGCCTTCAAGAGCTGGAAAGGCTGCGACTCGACGACCGTCAAACCGGGCTTCACCGGCGTCAACGGACGTCAGTGCAAGATCGTGGCCGGCGCCACCCTGAAAACCATCGGCGTCAAGTTCTACAAGGTCTGGAACCTCAAAATGAGCAAGTCCAACCCCAACGGCATCGCCTCGACTTCACCGGGCGGCGTCAACTGCGGTTACGGCTGCCTCTCTTCGGCCGCCGACTACAAACCGGGCTCGGTCATACTCAAGGCCAAGCCGGCGAAGAACTTCCACTTCGTCAAATTCCAGAACGGCACCGGCTCGGCGTCCTCGTGCAACGGCGAAACCACCGAAACCTGCACGTTCACGATCGGCGCCGACTCCACGATCGAAGAGGTCTACGCTGAAAACGCGAAGAAAACCCTGACGCTGACCAAGAAAGGCGGCGGCCAGGGCTTCATCAAGACCAAACCGACCAACATCAACTGCGGTTACACCTGCGTCTCCGCGGCGGCTGAATTCTTCGCCTCCGAAACCGCGGTCCCGGTCACGGTCATCCTCAACAAGGGCACGACCTCGGTCACCTGGTCTGGCGCCACCGGAGGCACGACCTGCACCGGCAACGCGCTGAGCTGCACGGTCGACATGAGCACGAACCAGACGCTGACGGCCGAATTCAAATAGCCACGCGATAAGAAGTCAGCTACCACCCAAAGCCCCGGGCGCCAATGGCCCCGGGGCTTTGCTTTGCCGGTGGCCGTGAGAGAATGCGGGTCTTGAACGCGACCGTTCAGCCCAGCGAGCACCTCGACGTGCTGATCGTCGGCGCCGGGCTCTCCGGCATCGGCGCCGCCCACCACCTGCAGGAGGCGTTTCCGGCGCGGAGCTACGCGATCTTCGAGGCCCGCGACGAGCTGGGAGGCACCTGGGACCTGTTCCGCTACCCGGGCATCCGCTCCGACTCCGACATGCACACCCTGGGCTACCGCTTCCGGCCCTGGACGCGGACGAAGACGATCAGCGACGGTGGCTCGATCCTCGATTACGTGCGCGAGACCGCTCGCGAGGGCGGGATCGAGCGGCGCATCCGCCACGGTCACCGGGTCGTGCGCGCCGAGTGGTCGAGCGAGGACTCGCTGTGGACCGTCGAGGCCGAGCGCGCCGACGGCGAGGCCGCCGTCGTCAGCGCCGGCTACCTCTGGGTCTGCAGCGGCTACTACCGCTACGACGAGGGCTACACGCCCGAGCTCGCCGGCCGTGAGCGCTTTCGCGGCGAGGTCGTCCATCCCCAGCACTGGCCCGAGGATCTCGACTACGCCGGCAAGCGGGTGGT
>Ga0070693_100000238_pt1 | contig 25712 bp, 22 predicted proteins | sample KBSK1103metaG_FD_65472 | JGI IMG/M metagenome (GOLD analysis project Ga0070693, IMG submission 65472) | Corn, switchgrass and miscanthus rhizosphere microbial communities from Kellogg Biological Station, Michigan, USA - KBS K1-10-3 metaG | ecosystem: Host-associated > Plants > Roots >...
GGACGTCGATGGCGCCGCCGTCCGGATAGAGAATGAAATGGTGGGTGGCTTTGTCATGCGAGAAGCCCATGACGTGATCGCCGCGTTCGACGACGCCTTGATGATGGTCGTCCTGCGCGGCAGGTTTGTCTTGGGGATAAACGTTCAGGGTTGCAAGGATCAGGAAGGCTGCGGTTTGAAACAAGTTCATTGCGGGAATCCTTTCGGATGAGAGTCTGCGTGGTTGGACGCGCGAGGTACGGAAGGGTGTGGAAGAGATAGGGGAGGGCCCCCCCTCCCCGGTTTTTTCGGAAGTGTTCATTCTAAAGAGTTTTAAGTCCTGCGTTTTGGAAGTGTTCATTCTAAATAACTTATGGGCGGGTTTTATGTAAGTGCGGATTATGCAGAACTTAGTGATTAGTGGTGAGTGGCGAGTGGGGAGGAAATTCGGCCGAGAAAAACCTGACCGGAAGGATCTTTGGCTTGAGATGTGACCCCGGGTGTTTTTTGTAAGAGTGGCAAACAAAGAGGTTATGGTGGACATGGCGCGTAAGAGTGGCAGTGAAAGGACTTAAGGTGGCTGGATTTTCAACAAGCTGCGGGTGGCCTGTAAGAGTGGCAAGGAAAGGAGTTAGAGGAGCAGTGGCGAGTGATGAGTGCCTAGTGGCGAGACCTGAGGGGGAGAATCCTTGGAAGGAGCGTGGCGGGTTGATTTGCGAGCGGAACATGAGGGAGGGTAGCACGGGATTGGCGAGGAGGTAAAGTGAATTGCAGGGAATGGTCGAAATTGGGGGTTGAATGGCGATTTGCAGAGGCTGAACGGCGTTGGACTCGCAGAGGTCTGAGGTCAGATGCAGTACGTTTCTTGCTCAATTGGGCAAGGCTAATCGCAAAAGGTGCTGCCTCGATTTGCTGTGCGATTTATGATTGCTAATGCAGCCAAAAAAACATATTGGAGGCTTCATGCGGACCTTCCTTGCGACTACGCTCGTTCTTGGGCTCATGATTGGACTCTTAACGGTACTTCCGGCCCGTTCGCAGCAAGCGCAGACCAATCCGGCGGCCCAAGCCCCGGCGGACGTGGCCAAACCGGCCGCCAATTCAGCAGCATCTTCCAATTCGCAGGCCGACGCGGACAAGGGCAAAGAGTCAACCATTGTCTTCTTCCGGGAGAGCCGCTTTACCGGGTCTGCTCTGAAGCCTTCTATATTTGTGGACGGCAAAGAGATGGACCGCCTCGCGAATGGCCGCTGGTTTTCCGTCCATGCCGAGGCTGGTAAACACCAACTGCAGTCCAGCGCCAAGAACGAACCTGCAACGGTGATCGAAACAGTGGCAGGCGGAACGACCTACGTGCAGATGGTGATCTTGACGGGGAACTGGCGCGGAGGTGGAAGGCTGCTACAAGTAGACGCCGGAGACGCGCAAAAAGTAATCGCCAAGTTGAAGCCGCTCCACGATTAAGGAATGAGAAGGGCGGAAGAGTCCGTCCATGAGCAAGGCGGTTCGAGCTGAGGCGAGACGTTAAAGTGCTATAATTCCGTTTTACGGGCTAGAGTTTTCAGCGGGTGCGGGACATGAACGGGAAAAAGGTCGAAGAGATCGAGCGCGCGATCGGAACGCTGACACAAGAGGAGTTGGAGGAACTGCGGCTGTGGCTCGATGAGTACGCAGGGCCGAGACCGCTCGATCGCCGCATCGAGGGGGATCTGGCGGCGGGGCGGCTGGACGAGGTTGTGCAAAGCGCCCTGGACGATGAAAAGCGCGGAAGAGTCCGTCCGCTTTAGGTAAATGGAACACCGCGCCACGGAAGGGTTCTGGCGAGCTTATGAAGCACTCCCGCTAGAGATACGAAATCGCGCTGACAAGCAATTTGGTCTGTTGAAGAGTAATCCGCAGCATCCTTCTCTACAATTCAAGAAAGTCGGAGAATCCCGCGGTCAAGAAGTTTGGTCGGCGCGGGTCACGCTGAACTATCGGACTCTAGCTATCACACGAGCTGGTGGATTTTTGTGGTTTTGGATCGGTGATCACAAAAGTTACGATGCGTTGATCTGACTCGGTTTGGAGTGTTTGCCACCCTAGATTGTTTCCGCGCTAATCGTAAGTTTTGGCCCGTCAGGATATTTCTTGTTCAGGGCCGAGGCCAGCTTTTTGATCAATTCTGTTCCTTTGGCTACTCCATCGTAGTCGTGCTCATCATCTCTTTGGTGCTTTTCGGCCAATGTGTTGTAGGATTTCCGTACCTGGCCATAGCATGTCTGGAGCACGGCTTCTGAGATAGTGTCGGGATCTATCTTCAATATGTCGGTCTGAATGATCCGAGCATGTTGGGACGCCACGCAAACGAAATACATGCAAACGTAAAATCTCAGATTTCGTCTGTGGAGCGGCTCCCCGTCCAGAATTTTATCAAGATATGCGTCGACTTTCCTCTGGATTAAGAGGCATTTAACGTAGACGTTCAGATCATATTTATCCTCTCCGAATACGGCGTCGTATGGGTATTCGGGTTTATCTCCAAAATAATTTCTTGGCCGGCCCCTGGCATGATCCGGCCTTCCGATCAGGCAAGACAACATTGCCTGAAGAAGCTCGACGATGCTAACGATTTTGCTGATTGGCTTACCCTGATCTCTGTAGTGCCCTTTTCTTCGATCGTAATAGAGGCCGGATTTTTGAAAGACCTCCTCAATCTGCCGATGGATTGGATCCGTCGCTCTGAGCGCCTCGACTGGCATCTTGTTTTGATTGTTGGTAGATCGAATTACTCTGTCTCGCGTAGGTTCGTGTTCGAGCTTGAGCACACGTACCAATATCCTTCGTCCGTCATCTCCTGGCGGTTTGTTCGAGCGATAGTAGTCGTAAATTACCCTCGACGTCTGGAGACCGTTTACGATTTGCGGGTCGTGGATTTCTATCTGTAAGTGCCCAGCGTTGCTTGTATCGCCTGCAAGCACGGTTATCCCATTGTTCAAGAGCCAAAACTCCGGCGACTCTTGCGATTTCTCCAGAGTACTTAGAATTTCTTTGTTAATCGGTGTTTTCGGCCAAAACCCTCGGACGTTTGAGTCAAAGATTCTTTTGCTGAGCTCCCCTCTTTCCTGGTCTTTGAGAAAATCGTGGTAATCGGAGAGTTTTACGAGCCCGACGAAACCTTCCGGCGTATCGAGCGGCTGCTGCACCCATTTTAGGATTTTTCTGGTCTTCGGTCTGCTGTCGATGAAGTTCCATAGCCTCGTGGCGTTGACGAAATCGAAGGAGTATTGAGCCTTGTCAAAGTGACTCTTTACAACTGCCCCCAGTTTCTTCTCACTGATGGCGCAATCTTGGTTAGGTTCTACGTCCTTCTTCGTGACGTAGAAGAATTGAATTTCGAATTCTGGCAGGCCTGCTCCAATGAGTTCCTTGTAGCGATCCTTGAAAAGGCGCATGAGCTTCAGTACGCCAGGCCTATATGTCTGGTGGTATTGCCCCTCTTTGCGGCTCAAATCAAGGAGATCGTCTGCAAAGTGAGTTAATTTGTCAACTGCCACCGGGGAGAAGCCATCTCCTTCTTTGATCTGGAAGAGAAGAAGGGCGGTCTTCATAACTGTCGTTGGGTCAATTACTGACGTCGAATCCATGACAAGTTCGCGGTTAACAAAAAAATACAACGCGTCTATGCCGCCGTCTTTTGAGCCACCTACCATTCCGCTCTGGAGTTCTTCGTCTGAGTCGACCCAATCTCGTAGATAATTTTCTAAGCAGTAGTATTCGAATGCGTTGAACTCCTTAGAAAGTTCAGCTGCCCTGTTCTGTTTCCACGTGGTGAAATTTGCCTCTAGGACCAACTGCTGATTGCCACTCATGCCGCCTCCAACAAAGTGAACCTGCTACTATAAACCACATTCCTGAGCATTCCACTGGTCCGCCATTAACCATTGTTGTACACATGGGTGGATGGCGCATGCATGCTTAGCAATGAGATTCGAGGTGGCTTCTGGCTCCCACCGCTTTAAGTATGGCCAATAAAAACAGGATTTCGTGTCACCCAACCGAGCGATTGATGTACTCGTGTGGAGTGCACATCACGTTTACGGCGGCGCCCCGCGACTGAACTCATGCACCTACGCCAAACTAAGGGCCGTTAGAGAAATCCAGCAAAGAGGAGGAGAGATTTCTCTCTGCGCAGGCCGACCACTTCGCAGGAGCAAAGTGGAAAGAAAAAACGTCGGCCTGCTCCGTTCGAAATGACCTTGTGGGGTGGGGCCGACTGGTGGGGCGTTAGGAAGATGCAGCTTTCTTGCGCAGGGGCTTGGCCGAGGCTTGCGCTTCGACGGATTTGCGCACGCCTTCGACGTGCAGTTCGCCACGTTCGAGAAGATCGAGTATCTGGTTTGCGGTCAGCGTATCTTTGCCCACTGAGAAGATTATCTGGCCGTCGGCGGTTTGCATTGGGAAACCGACAGCTATCCCACGTTGCCGCAGCAAGTGGACGGCCTTCACAATGTCGTCTGTTAGTTTTGCGAAATTGCTCAGGGCAAGCTCTCTGCGTCGACATCATTGCGGAAACGGAGGAGCCAGTCCAGGGGGCAGGACGGTGTGCCCACAGGTTTTGCACAGTTTCTCCACTTTTTAGCCCGGCGTGGGCCTGTCCTGCGCTGACTGAGGAAGAGAGATTTCATCGCGCTCGTAGACAGGTCAGGAGGCAGAGAGATTTCTCACTTCGTTCGAAATGACGTGCAAAGAGAGCCGGGAAGAAAAAACGTCGGCCTGCTCCGTTCGAAATGACGGTGCGGGGTGGCTTTGCCCCCCGGTGTAAAGATCCGGCCACGCGCTAGCGCTGGCGTCTATGGCCGCGCGCCTCGGTGATAATCCGGTAGCAGATTCAGGGCATTACCTTATGCGAAATCTTGGTGGGACCGCCCCCTTTGCTGGTGAGAAGGAGGTTCGGTCGATGAGGAAAGCAGACGCAGGGCTTGCGGACAGAGTGATAGAACGAATTCTGGAACTCTCCGCGGATGCACAAATCGAGAGGCGGAAGATGGCTAAGGACACACCGGAGTTTCGGAATTTGGCCGGAGCGATAACGGCGTATGGCAAGGCGCTTGGGGTTCTCGTGGCAGCGCGAAGGGAAGAGGAGATGTACGAAATCATCCGCGAGCTGAGTTTGTCGGAGCACGTTTCAGAACGGGCGCATTGAAATGGGGAAGACGTAAAGTCGGAGTTGAGGCTCCGACCCCGAAAACAGAGGACAGAGTAGGTACGGCACGACTGAAGTCGTGCGCCTACACAAAGCGCCTACACAAAACAAATGGCAATGAAAGAGATTACTTTGCGGCGTGGCGGGCCAGGCGGGCGGCGAAGCCTAGCAAGAGGATGCGCTTTTTGGGATCCATCTTGGCGAGATTGCGCTGCAATTGGCTGAGTTCGAGGGCTTCTTTTCTGGAGTAGCCCCAGAGGCCTTTGTCGTCGTCGCTGACGAGCTTGCGGGGCTTGGGCGGTTCGTTGCCTTCGTACATGACTTTGTAGAGCGGCATGTCCAAAGCACGCGCCCACTTTTCCAAGGTTTCGACGGTCGGGACAGTGTGGCCGTTTTCGACGCGAGAGACGTAACAGCGGAGAAGGCCGGTGGCTTTCTCGATATCGCCCTGGCTGAAATCCTTTTCTTCGCGAAGCGTTTTGAGTCTTTGTCCTATTTGCATGATTAGAGACTACACCAAATTGGGGGCTAGTGGCTAGTGGTAAGAGGCGGGTGGTCTGGCTGAGTAGTAAGACGGAAACGAGGGGAGCGCGGTAGGAGAGCGGGCTAAAAAAGTTGAGGGCGCAACAAGCGATTAAGCGAGTTGCGCCCTCTAAATCGAGCCGTAAAGTTTCAGGCTTCCGTTCAATCCAGCGACGCAGAAGCCTTGCGGCTTGTTGCGCCTTCCAAACTGATGCGTACCACCTACGAGCTTTACGATTAGGGGCAGCGTCACAACAGCGGTTAAGCCGCTGCTACCTCCGCGCCACACCGCAATGCCCACGAACTTTTCGATTTAGCCCAGCGCCGCGAAAGCGGTGAAGCCCCCGCGACGTCCAAACCAAACCGCCAAGCCTCAGAAATTTCGGATTCGATCCAATGTTGCGATGGCGGTTAAGCGATCACAGGCACTGAACCAAACCTTACATTTCCGAGCATCCTTCTTCAGACTGGCGCCGCAATCGCGGTTAAGCGTTTGCGGTCACCGCTCTGACGAAGGAGTCCACGAACTTCCCGGTTCCGATCAGAATCGCGACAACGGTTAAGATATCGCGAGGTCTGAACCGAACCGTAAAGTCTGTTACGCTTCCGGTTCAATCTGGTGCGGAAGATAAACTTAGTTGTTTTCGGCGTCAATGGAAATCGGGAAAAATGTCTGTGCAAATGTGTGGATGAGTGTGGAAAAAAGAAGAGAGGGAAATAGCCCAGCTTCAAAACAAAATTGGGGCACCGGCCAGAGAGGCGAGCGAAGGATCAGTCAAGAGAATAATAGAGAAAGTGGACGCCGACGCCGGACATGCCAAGGTTACCGAGGGGCTCAACATGCGCTACGCGGCCGATGAATTTGCATTGGAGTGGCGGGAGGGAATTAATTTCCTCGGGAACTTTCAGGCGAAGCTCAAGCTTGACTCCTTCGCGAAGCTTGAGGCCGGTCGCAAAATAGGCGCCGCTCTTGGAAATGTTCATGGTCTCCGCATGATGTGGCTCAGCCGAGCTCTCCACGGCGAGCATGATCTGCAGTTGGACGCGCTTGATAAGCCGTGCCGCTGACCGGCGATCGATTTTCACTGTAGCTTTCCCGTGGCTGGGGACACACAAGAATTCAAATCCTGAGGCGGTATTCAGTTTACGGAAATTGGGCAAGGCGTCAATCAAATTGTTGAGCGGGGAGCAAGTGAGCCGGGCGCCGAGTGCAATCAGATTGCGGGCAACTTTGAGGAGGGATTCGACAGGCAGCTTGACCGCGACGCACGTGAGATCGACTTGTCATTTGATTTTGGCGATGCGGCCGGCGGTTGGATATTTTTGGAATTGGGCGGAGTCGTGACCGGGAATGACGCGGTCGGGATTTCCGCCAGCAAGCTGAATCATGCGCTCCTGATTCTTGATGTTGGCGGCGTGATAGGCTTCGGTGAAAGTGGCGCTGGCTTTGTGTTCGGCCAGGTTGCGATAGAGATAGCAATTGTCGGAAGCGAGGACGAAGGGAGGATTGCCATCGATGGCTATGTATTGAGATGAAAAGGTGTGGTGACCGCCGGTGTAAGCGCGAATGCCGGGGAAAATTTCGACGTTGTCGCCATCGACGAGGCGGAGACGGCCTTCGGTGTTGAGCTTGACGAGTTGCTGGACGTCTTCCGGATCAATGCCGCCGTGATCGCCGCCGGGCTGCCAGGCATCGTTCGTATAGTAACGATATTCCTCTTTTTGAATCCAGACCTTGGCTTTGGGAAAAAGATCGATGCCGCCGAGATGATCCCAGTGCGCGTGGCTGATGACGATGTCGGTGATTTCAACGGGTTGGACGCCGGCGAGTTTGACGGCCTCGTCGGGGCGGATGTAGCCGGTCGCTGGGAAATATTTGAGGAAAGTGTCGCGGTGATAGCCGCTGTCGAAAAGAATGTTGCGGCCGCCGCCGCGAATGAGCCAGATGACCATGGCGATTTCGATTTTTTCGCCTTTGGGAGCGCCCATGACGAGGCCGGCGACTTCATCCTGGGCGGAAGAGTAGCGAATGGCCTGAATGGAGTAGTCCGGTGTGGCGGCGTTTGCAGAAAGGGACGCGAACGCGACGATGAGTGCGGCTAGAGCGATGAGCAGGATCGATGGGAGCCAGGCCAAGCGTTTCATAGAGGTGTACTCCTCGGAGGCAGCGAGGCGACATTGTAGCGCGAGGCAGTGCGAAATGGACCGAAGAACTAGAGAGCGGTGGGCAAGCTGGATTTCGAATTTTCAGGCAATACCAATGTGGATTTGAGAGCGCCTGCCTAACGAGAAAAAATAACGGAGCAAATATGATTAGCGAGGCTGGCGGGAAGAGCGGACGAAATCGCGCAGCACAGTGACGTTCGGACCATAGGCGCCGATGCGGCCTGCGTCCACGGGAAGGCCGAGTCGCTCGGCGAGATCGAGATCGACGCCGGCATCATCGAGTTCAGACAAACTGAAACCTTGGGCGGGCAACACGCGGTTCAAACCGGTGGGATACACTGGCCGGGGCGGGCGGTGACGCTGCCAGGGCCGGCGCGCCAGTTCATAAAATTGCTGCCAATCGCGTTTGTGCCACGTGGTCATCGTTCTCTTTGCTTCGTCCTCTTCATCCGCTTGGATGCACGGAGCGGACAGAAGGTTCTTCTCGAGTTCGTCAGGCATCGCTCGTCCCACCGTGGGCGGCGAAAATGGGCAATCCCTCCAAAGAGGGGCGGGCCGCCAGGCGCTCAACATACAGCACATTCGGCCGCGTGCGACATTTTCGTTGCCTATTGTTTCAAACACGTTACGGGGCGATTTGTTTCGGTCGCCGCGCTCGATGGCGCAAGGACGGATGTTCTGTCGCCAACGGGGTTGGGGACGTCCGTTAGGCGCCGGGATACTATCCGCAATGGCCAATGATTGCCAGTCTGAACTCGGACTGGTCTGCCGCCATCCCTCGGGGGTAAAAGCAAGCACCGCGTGCCCCCCGCGGGCCGTGAGGCTGGTCGCTGTCCCTGCCTTCGGCAAGCAGCTAATCTGTTAGACGAATTTCAGCGCTGAATGTTGCAGCAAAAGCGGAGGCGATAGAAACAGACGTATCACAGGAGATTTTTCAGGAGGGTTTCCAGCGGCGTCCCGAGGGATTGGGACGCCGCCCTAGGATCTTGAAAGATAGCTTACCAACGATTACCGCGGTCTCCACGGTCTCCGCCGCGACCTCCCCCGCCGCCGTGGCCGCCTCGGCCACCACCGCCACCCCCACCACCATGGCCGCCGCGGCCGCCGCCATAACCACCACCGCCTGCGCCGCGTCCACCGCCCCCGCTGCCGCGCTCAGCCTGCGGCCGGGCTTCATTGACTACGAGGTTCCGGCCGCCGAAATTTTGGCCGTTCAGCGAGTTGACCGCGCGGTCGGCGTCTTCGTCACTCTGCACTTCCGCGAAGGCAAAGCCGCGGGATTGTCCCGTGAAGCGATCACGAATGAGATTGACACCGGAGGGAGTTACGCCAACCTGTGCGAACCATTCCTGCAGCTGCTCTTCCGTCGCGGAAAACGGAAGATTGCCGATGTAGAGCTTCTTCACCTGCCACTCCTTCTGCCCGGAACCCAAGTAAGAGTCGCGGAGCGCGCTGAAGGACAGCTACCGTTCACGGGCAGTCGGGAAAGCCGAGCCACCGCGGGGAGAGACCGGCACTTCAGCGGTCAGAGGCATGGTCTCGAAAATTAACTGGTTTTGCAACCGGAAAGAGACTGACGCGCCAGCCCAACACCCGCCAAACTCCGTTCTTCTGGAGCGGTTCTTTGGCTCCTCCAATGCTCCATCCCGTAGCGGTTGAGCCACCTGCGGTAAGCGAATAGTGGTAGGATGCCGCCAAATTGGCTCGGAAGAGGACGATTTATGCGCGGCACCATGATGGATTTTCCGCTGACGCTCCCTGCGATTCTGGAGCGTTCCGGGAAGCTGTTCCACCGCGTGGAAATCGTCTCCCGCAGACCAGACTGCTCCATCCAGCGGACGACTTACGGCGCTTTCTACCGACGCGCGCGGCGCTTTGCCGATGCGATGACCAAACTCGGCTTGCGACCGGGCGATCGCGTCGCTTCCATGATGTGGAATCATTCCGGCCATCTCGAAGCGTTCTTCGGAGTACCGTGCGCGGGGGGAATCCTTCACACGCTGAACTTGCGCCTGCACCCGCACGAGCTCGCGACCATCATTAATCACGCAGAGGACCGGTTCCTGGTTATTGATGACGTATTGCTGCCGGCTTTTGAAAAATTCCGCGCCAGCGTGTCCTTCGAACGTGTCATCGTGGTCCCGTACGGCGGGGGAAGCATCCCGGACGGCTTTTTGAACTACGAGGAACTGCTTGCGGGAGCGAGCGACGATTTCCGCTACCCGGCGATCGACGAAAACGACGGCGCGGCCATGTGTTTCACTTCAGGTACCACGGGTAATTCGAAAGGCGTGGTCTACTCCCATCGCGCACTGGTATTGCACACGTTTGCTGAGATGTGCGTGGACTCCTTCGCGATCGGCCATCACGACACCGTCCTCCCCGTGGCACCGATGTTTCACGCGAATGCCTGGGGCTTGCCCTACTCCTGCGCGATGGCGGGGGCTCGGCTCATTCTTCCGGGGCCTAATGTCGATCCGGAAAGTGTTCTTGGCCTGATCGCAGAGGAGCGCGTCACTATCGCTTGCGGCGTGCCCACGGTTTGGCTGGGCGTGCTCGCCGCTCTCGAAAAAGCTCCCGACCGCTGGAAATTCTCGTGGCCCGTTCGCATAGTGATCGGCGGCTCCGCCCCGCCGGAGCGCCTCATGCGGGCCCTCGACAAACACAATCTCCACATCCTTCACCTCTGGGGGATGACGGAAACCACGCCTCTCGCTACCGTCGGCAAACTTAAACGCCACATGAGCGAGTGGACGCTCGACCAACAGTACGAAGCCCGCACTAAACAAGGCTGGCCCACACCGTTTATCGAATTGCGGGTCATGCGCCCGGAAGGGCTTGAGGGCAAATCCGTGGAAGCTCCACGCGATGGCGATACGCCTGGCGAACTCGAAGTGCGCGGACCCTGGGTGGCGGCCAGCTATTACAAATCGCCGGACCAGGCTCATCGGTGGACGGAGGATGGGTGGTTCAAGACCGGCGACATAGCCACGATGGACGACGAAGGATTTATCAAGATTGTCGATCGCGCCAAAGACCTGGTGAAGTCCGGCGGCGAATGGATCAGCTCCGTGGATATCGAAAATACTTTGATGGGGCATCCCGCGGTCAAAGAAGCCGCGGTCGTCGGAGTTCCGCACCCCAAGTGGCAGGAGCGCCCGGTCGCGGCGGTGGTCCTGAAGGATGGAGCCCAGGCTACGCCTGAGGAGTTACGCACTTACCTGGCACAGTTTTTCGCGAAGTGGCAGCTTCCGGACGCGTTCGTCTTCTTAGAAGCCTTGCCACGCACATCGGTAGGCAAATTCAAAAAAATCGCCCTGCGCGAACAATTCGCCAAATGGAAATGGGAACAGTAGGATCATTTCCTTCGCAGCTGCCCTCGTGCACTACGGGGCCACGCCATCGAACACGACGCGGAACGCGTAGGCGTACTTACCCGAACCTTTCGCCGGAAGTTGAATGCGCAGGCCGTCGGGTTGTTGCTGGAACGAAAGCGGTGTGTCAGAACCGAGCAACACAACCGAACCGATTTTCTGGCCCTTCATCGCGATGCTCCCGAGCGAATGGATGACGGCTTGGCCGGTGGTGGGCCAGCCAAGTTCGATGGCGAAGAGCGAGGTGCCTTTGGTGGTGAAGCGAAAATCTTCGGCAGTGTAAGCCGCAGTGTCCGTATCGTGGAACGAGCCAGCAGTTACTTTCGTCGGCCCCTCGCCGTAAAGCTTCCACGGACGCGTGCCGTAAATCGCTTCTCCGTTGATTTGCAGCCACGAACCTACATCACGCAATACGGCCTGTACTTCTTCCGGAATCGTGCCATCCGAACGCGGGCCGATGTTTAAAAGCAGATTCCCATTCTTACTGACGATATCGATGAGCTGATGAACGATGAACTGCGGGGATTTGAAGGTGTCATTCTTGATGTAGCCCCAGGACTTGTTGCTCACTGACGTGTCGGTTTGCCAGTAGAGCGGACGGATGTTGCCGAGCTGCCCGCGTTCCATATCCAGGACCGCGCTGTGTTCCTGCATCGCAAAGTCCTTGTAATTGATGACACCCGCGTGGCCGCTGAATTTGATGGTGCAGTTGTAATAGAACGCAGCGAAACGCGACAGGTCTTCTCGCACCGAAGGCTGCCCGATCCACCAGTCGAAGTACATGACGTCGGGATGGTATTTCTCGACGATCTCCGTCGCTCGAGCCAGCCAATCCGCCGTCCAAGCGGACGAGACGAAGGTGAAATCGTTGGACAAAGGGGTGCCATCTTTGTTTTCGAGCCAGTTGTGAGCGGGCCCGTAAAAAGCCGCGTATTGCGGATCATTGATGTCGGAAGCGATGCTCCGCCCGACGCCTAGAAAGAAATTATGCTCGACGCGGTGAGACGACGCGCCAAAGTGAAGACCCTCCGCCCGTACCGCCTTTGCCAGCTCGCCGATAACGTCGCGGTGCGGGCCCATTTTCGCCGCCGTCCAGTCGCTCAGTCCGCTGTCGTACATCGCGAAGCCATCATGATGTTCCGCCACCGGCACCACATATTTTGCGCCAGCTTGCTTGAAGAGCTGCGCCCAGGCAGCGGGGTCAAAGTGCTCGGCCTTGAACATCGGAATGAAATCCTTGTAGCCGAATTTGTCAAGCGGGCCGTATGTGGCCAGGTGGTGTTTGTTTTCTTCGGATCCCGCTCGGTACATGTTTCGCGGGTACCACTCGTTGCCGAACGCGGGAACCGAGTAGACGCCCCAATGGATGAAGATGCCGAATTTTGCGTCCTTATACCACTCGGGCGCCTGGTACTTTTGGAGGGATTCCCAGTCCGGATTGAATGGACCGTTGTGATCCTCGCGATTCACTTCCATCAGGAGTTCTGCGCGGTGCGCATGATACTTCGCACCGGCGCGCTGCCAAACTTGATCGATCTCGGATGGATCTTGATAAGCCGTCGGCGCGCTGGAAGAGACTGCGGCCTGCGAATACACGGACGAGGGAACAACGGCAAGAATTCCGCAGCATAAACCCAAAGCGATAGCCCAACGCATCGAGGCTGCATCCTTCAGCGAGAACATGTGTGTTCGTCCTTTCACGAATAATGCAATTAGATCGATGAACCTAGTCCAAGTGACGATTTCAATCCAAACTGGCCAGGGTCTTCTTGATCCGCGATGGATCATCGCTCCAGCTACGAAGTGCTTCCGGCGGGAGGCAACGATTGACCGGTTCCCATCTGCGGCGCAACATCTGGGCCGGTTAGGTTCGATAGGAAGCGTTGATGCGGACATATTCCGCCGTGAGGTCGCACGTCCAGTAGCGCGCGCTGGCGGTGCCTGCGTGCAGATGCAGGACAATCGGAACGTGTTCCGCGAGCAGGCGATTGCTGGCGGCCCGTTCGTTGAAATCCACTGGATTGCCTCGGCGCAGAACGGGAATGCCAGCCATCTTGATATCGACGCGGGCGGGATCGAACGCCACGCCGGAGCGGCCGGCCGCCGCGAAAACGCGGCCCCAGTTGGGATCGCCGCCGGCAAACGCGGTCTTGACCAGCGGCGAGGTTGCGATCGTTTCCGCGATGCGGCGCGCAGCCGCTTCGGTTTTCGCGCCGCGAACTTCGATTTCGATCACGCGCTGCGCGCCTTCTCCGTCGGCGACGATCTGCAGCGCGAGCGACTGGCAAACGTCCTCTAGCACCTTCGCGAAGGCGCGATGCGCCGAGCTCCCGGCGCGAATCGCGGGCGCTCCCGCAGCGCCGTTGGCGAAGACCAGCAGGGTGTCATTCGTCGAAGAGTCGCCATCGATGCTGATGGAGTTAAAGGTGCGCGAGCAAACGTCGCGCAAAGTTTTTTGCAAAAGCGACGGGGCGATGGCGGCATCCGTCACGACGAAGGCGAGCGTGGTCGCCAGGTTAGGATGAATCATGCCCGCGCCCTTCGCGCACCCAACCGTGTGAATTTTCTTTCCGGCCATTTTGAAAGAAGCGCCGGCGGTCTTTGGACGCGTATCCGTGGTGCAAATGGCGAGCGAGAGCTCCGCGAAGGAACGCGCCGAAGGCCGACGATTGCGAGTGAGCTTTGCGAGTGAGCGCAGGATTTTTTCGACGGCAAGCGGCACGCCAATCACGCCCGTCGAGCAGACGATGATTTCGTTGGCGGAGCATCCGAGCCGTTTGGCCGTTTCCGCGACAGTGCGCTCGGCCGCGATATGGCCCGCCGGGCCCGTTGCGCAATTCGCGTTTCCGGAATTCACGATGACGGCGCGCATGCGGCCTTTGGACGCGCGGAGGTGTTTCTTGGAAATCGTAACGGGAGCGGCGACTACGAGATTTTGCGTGAAGACCGCGGCGGCAGAAGCGGGAGCGTCGCTCGAAATAATCGCGAGATCAAGCGCGCCGGTTTTTTTAAGGCCACAGGCAGTGGCCGCGAAACGAAATCCATGCGGTAGAGATGCCTCGGAGAGCGCGTGCTTCATCACCGGAATATCCGTGTGACTAGCGCGCCGTCTCCGGAAGCAACCTCCGGTCCTCCGAAATGGAAGTTGAGTTGTCTAGCTGAAGTGCAGATTGCATGCTCATGGCTTGGCTCCTTTTGGAGAATAAAGTTGCACTAAACGGGCCCCCAGATTGTCAATCGCCTTACGGACAGATTCCACTGCCGTGCCACCCGGAACATTTTTTGTGGCGATGGCACTTTCGACGGACGGGTCAGCGAGAAAATCGGCCTCGAAAAGCGGAGAGATTTTTTGGATGTCGGCGAGCGCGAGCTGCGTCCAGGGTTTCTCCTGGCGCTCGGCTTCGCGAAGAACTTTCCCGATGAGGTCGTGCGCCTGGCGAAACGGGACGCCCTTGTGGACGAGATAATCCGCGGCGTCGGTGGCGAAGAGAACAGGATTCGAAGCAGCGGCACGCAGACGATCGTCGCAGAATTCGGTTCCGGCGATGGCGCCAGCGGCGACTGCAAGCATGTCAGCAACTTGATCGTGCGCAGCAAACATAACTTCCTTGTCTTCTTGCAAGTCACGCTGATAACTCGTCGGCAAGCCTTTCAATGTAGTCAGCAGGCTAAGGAGCGCGCCGGTGATGCGCCCGGATTTGCCGCGAATCAGTTCCCAGGAATCGGGATTCTTCTTTTGGGGCATCAAACTGCTGCCGGTGGAATATTCGTCCGGCAAAACGACATAGGAAAATTCCTGCGAGGCGAAGATCACGAAGTCTTCCGCGAGCCGCGAGAGGTGCGTGGCGATGCCGGTGAGGGCGAAAAGATAGTCGAGCGCGAAATCGCGGTCACCGACGGCATCGAGGCTGTTGGCCGTGATACGCGAGAAACCGAGATCCTCTGCGATGGCAGCGCGGTCGATGCCGAAGGAATTGCCGGCGAGGGCGCCGGACCCCATGGGGCAGGCGTCGGCGCTCGCGTAGGCATGTTGCAGGCGAGCGAGGTCACGAAAGAACGCTTCGGCGTGCGCCAGAAGGAAATGCGAGAGGAGGATCGGCTGGGCGTGCTGCATATGCGTCATCCCGGCCATGGGCACACCAAGTCCGGCATTTGCCTTGTCCCGCAACGTGGGTATCAGCACGGCGGCCAGGGCGATCTGGATTTGTCCAGAAGCATGCTTAACGAAGAGGCGGAAATCGGTGGCGACGAGTTCGTTGCGGCTGCGTCCTGTGTGAAGTTTCCAGCCAAGGGGGCCGAGTTCTTCGACGAGTGCTTTCTCGACGAAGTGGTGGACGTCTTCCGCGTTTGCGCCTAACGAATCGACCCAGGCGGGGTCGGTTTGGGCGCGCCCGGAGATTTTGTCCAGCGCGGCGAGCGTTTGTTTCACTTCCGTGGTGGTAAATATGCCGATGGGCTCGAGCGCCTTCGCCCAGGCGCGGTCAACTGCGATTTCGTACGGAAGCAGGCGGCGATCGAACGCAAAGGAGCGCTGGAACGCGTCGAAGCGAGCGTCTGGCTCGCGCTCGAAGCGCCCGCCCCACAATCGGTCATCTTTGCGTTCGGTCATTGGTGCAACCTGGTGTTCATCGAAGAAAGATTTCTCGCTCCGCTCGAAATTACGGCTTCAAGAATTTCCTTCTGCTTTTGCTTTCGGACGAACGGTGACAGGCAGAGCGAAAAGATTGATGAAGCCTTCGGCGTCTTTGGGGTTATAGCGGCCCATCGTGAAGCTGGCGAGGTCTGTGCGATACAGAGAGAAGGGAGAGACGCGCTTCGTGACGGTGAGCGTACCCTTCCAGAGCTTCAAGCCAACCGTGCCGGTGACGCGCTGTTGCGAGACGTTGAAGAAACCGTCAAGCGCGGCGCGCAAGGGAGAAAACCACAAGCCGTAATAAACGAGTTCGGCATAACGGAGCGATAGCGCTTGCTGAAAATGGGTGGTCTCGCGGTCGATGGTCAGAGCCTCGAGCTCGCGGTGCGCGGTGACGAGAAGCGTGCCGCCGGGCGTTTCGTACGCGCCGCGGGACTTCATGCCGACGAGGCGATTTTCGACGATGTCCGCGCGGCCGATGCCGTGCTTCGCGGCGATTTGATTCAACGTATTGAGAAGCTCGACGGGACCGAGCTTCGCGCCGTTGACGGAAACCGGCGTGCCTGCTTCAAAGCCGATCTCGACTTCTTCGGCTTTGTCCGGGGCTTTTTCAGGAGAGACGGTCCATTGCCACATGGCTTCGTTCGGAGAATTGGCGGGATCTTCGAGTTCGCCGCCTTCATGGCTTAGGTGCCAGATGTTGCGGTCGCGGCTGTAGATGTTTTTCTTGCTCTGCTCGACTTGTACGTTGTGTTTTGCGGCGTAGGCGATGGCGTCTTCGCGGGAATCTATGTCCCATTCGCGCCAGGGAGCGATGATCTGCACATTCGGCGCGATGGCTTTGTAGGCCAGTTCGAAGCGGACCTGGTCGTTGCCTTTTCCTGTGCAGCCGTGCGAGAGGCCGTCGGCGCCGAGCTGGAGAGCGAGTTCGGCCTGACGTTTGCCAAGGATGGGCCGGGCCATGGACGTGCCGAGGAGATAGGTGTGCTCATAGACGGCGCCTGCGCGTAGCGTCGGCCAGATATAGTCGCGGACAAATTCTTCGCGCAGATCTTCGACATAGGCGGTGGATGCGCCGGTGGCGAGAGCTTTTTTGCGCGCGGCTTCCAGATCTTCCTGCTGGCCGACGTCGCCGATCATGGCGATGACTTCGCATTGATAATTTTCTTTCAGCCACGGAATGATGATGGAAGTGTCGAGACCGCCGGAATAGGCGAGGACTACTTTTTTTGGTTTTGGCAATTGCGTTTTCACGGTTCCTCGTTTGAAAAAAAATTAAGAGCTCAATAGTTCAAAGATGGCCACGGCATGCCGGGCCCCTACAAACGGATAAGAACATTTGCGATGCGACGGCCAACATCCGTGGATCAGAACAAAGTATGCAGGATGGCTTTCTGCACGTACATGCGGTTTTCCGACTGGTCGAGGACGACCGACTGCGGGCCATCGAGAACTTCGTGCGTAACTTCCAACCCGCGGTGCGCCGGAAGGCAGTGCATGAAAACGGCGTCCGGCGCGGCGAGGGCCATGAGCTCCGCGTTGACCTGGTAAGGCGCGAACACGGCCTTGCGGACATTCTCCTCGGCCTCGAAACCCATGCTGGTCCAGGAATCGGTGTAGACACCCTGAGCGCCGGCGACGGCTTCGCGGGGATCGGTCATGAGTTCGATCTTGGCGCGCGTTTCCTTGGCCACGCGCTTGGAGTCGGCGAGGACTTCCGACGCGGGCTGATAGTCCTGCGGCGTGGCGATACGCAAATGAACGCCGAGGCGCGCGGCGAGATACATCAAGGAATGGCAAACGTTGTTTCCATCGCCGACGTAGGCGAGCTTGAATCCGCGGAGGGCGCCGAATTTTTCTTCGAGAGTAAAAAAATCGGCGAGCGCCTGGCAGGGATGAAATTTATCGGAGAGCGCGTTGATCACCGGAATGCCGGCGTTGGCGGCCATTTCCTCGAGGACTTTCTGGTGGTAGACGCGAGCGACGATTCCGTGAACCCAGCGATCGAGATTGCGCGCGACATCGGCGATGGACTCGCGCGCGCCGAGAGAGGCGGAAGCCTGCGTGTGGTCGAGGAAAACGACCGAGCCGCCCATGCTTTGGATACCGACGTCGAAGGTGACGCGGGTGCGCAGCGAGGGCTTCTCGAAAATCAGCGCGATGAATTTTCCCGTGAGCGTGGAAGCGTAGCGGCCCGGGCGCGCTTTGATGTCGGAAGAGAGCTGGAGCAAATCTCGCGTATGCGAGGGGCTCCATTCCGCTCCGGTGAGCAGATCATTCGATAAAGAAATCGGGGTAACGAGGATGGATGTAGTCATTTTTTCACCTTGCCGCGGCGAGGACGGCATGCGGCGGAGCCGCGGGTTTCGCGGCCTCCGAAGTGACGGCCTTTTGCGGGGTAGTTACAAACAGTCTTTCCAGGAGACGCAGAAACTGGCGCACTTGAGCGCGAGTGACGAGGAAAGGCGGAAGCAAGCGCAGCGTGAAATCGTGCGTGCAGTTGATGAGCAGGCCGCGAAGCATGGCTTGCGAGACAAAGGGAGCGCCGTCGATGGATAGCTCGATGCCAATCATCAAACCCTCGCCGCGAATTTCGCGGATAAATGGGAATTTGGCGGCGAGCGCGGCAAGGCCTTCGCGCAATTCCGCACCGCGAGCGCGAATGTTTTCAAGGAGGTGTTCCTCTTCGATGATGTTGAGAAATTCGAGAGCGGTGGCGCAGGCGAGCGGACCGCCGCCGAAGGTGGTGCCGTGCAAGCCGGGAGAAACGCGCGCAGCGACGGCTTCCGTCGTGAGGACAGCGCCGAGGGGGAGGCCAGCCGCGAGCGGTTTGGCCACCACTGCGACGTCGGGCTTCGAGGAAAATTTCTGATACGCAAAATAGCGGCCGGTGCGTCCCAGGCCGCACTGAATTTCATCGGCGATGAGGAGCGCGCCGTTTTTTGTGGCGAGGGCACCCGCGCGGTTCCAGAATTCTTCGCTGACCGGATAGATTCCGCCTTCGCCCTGGATGGTTTCGATCAGGATGGCGCAGACGGTGTCATCAAATTTTGCTTCGAGATCAGCGAGGTCATTAAAGCGGACAAATTCGACGCCGGGAAGGAGCGGAGCGAAGGGCAGGCGGTATTTTTCCGTGGCGGTGACGCTCACGGCGCCAAAGGTGCGGCCATGGAACGAATTCTCGAGCGCCAGGATGCGGTGCTTGCGCGCGGGGGCGCCGGGTGCATCGGTGGAAGTACGGCCGTAAAGCCGCGCCAGCTTCAGAGCGCCTTCGATGGCCTCCGCGCCGCTATTGGAGAAGAACACACGGTCAAGGCCGGACCATTGCGCGAGCTTGCGGGCCAGCGGGCCCTGGTACGCGTTGTGAAAAAGGTTGGAAAGATGAATCGCCCGGGCGGATTCGCGGCGGATGACTTTGACGATGCGCGGATGAGCGTGCCCGAGAGCGTTGACGGCGATGCCGCCGAGGAAATCGAGATATTTTTTGCCACGGGAGTCGTAGACGTAGCAGCCTCGTCCATGAGTAAAAACTATAGGCTGACGTTTGTAAGTCCCAAGAAGGAATTGGTTGGCATCGCGCAATATAGAAGCCGCGTTCGAGGCGCGAGCGCGTACATTCGTCGCCTTTCGGGAAGCGGAACTCGCTAACCTTTTTTCTTTGAACTTGCGCATCACGCCGCCGAAAGAGCCGCATGAGCGTTGGAGAGCGGCTCGCGGAGAACGCGCGTGCCCGGAATCGCCGAAGAGTGGTCTTCCGCGCCGGATTCCGCCGAGTGAAACGCCAGGAGAAGAGCATCGGTAGCCCCGCCGCCGACGATGCGAACTTCGCGGACGCCGCCTTCGAGGGCGCGCTTGGCAGCTTCAAGCTTGAGAATCATTCCGCCGGAGACAACGCGGCACTGGACGAGGCGCTCGATTTCTTCGCAGGTAATGGCGGAAAGGACTTTTTCTCCGTCGAGGACACCGGCGACGTCGGTGAGATAAATCAACTGGTCGGCAGAGAGAAATTCAGCGCAGGCGGCGGCCATGTGATCGGCGTTGATGTTGTACAGCTCATTATCGGGACCGAGGCCGAGGCAGGGAGCGACAGGAATGAGGCGCTCGCGCCAGAGCGATTCGATGAAAGCATTGTTCATGCCCGTTAGGTAACCGACAAAGCCGAGGCTGCCCGGTATTTCACCATGGGACATCGGCTCTGCCAAAAAACACTGAGCATCGGCGGCGGAGACGCCAATCGCGGGATAGCCTTCCGCGGAGATGGCGGCGGCAAGGCGCTTATTCAGCAGCCCGGCGAAAACCATGACAGCTGCGTCGCGCGTTTCACGGTCGGTGACGCGCAGGCCGGAGACAAATTTGCTTTCGATGCCCATGCGCTTGAGGGCCTCGGTGAAGGCGCGGCCGCCGCCGTGGATAACGAGAATCTCGTGGCCTTCGAGGGCGAGGGCCGCGACCTGACGCGCCAGCGAGCGGATCGTGGCGTCGTCTTCGAGCAAGGCTCCAGCGAACTTGATGACGGTTTTCATTGAAGTGCGGTCTTCTCCTCGATGCCCAAGATGTGATTGTAATTCTGAACGGCCTGGCCGGCGGCGCCTTTGCCAAGATTGTCGAGGCAGGAGACGACGATTAAACGCCGGCCGGATTTGTCCAGGACAAATCCGATGTCACAAAAATTCGTGTGGGCGACGTGCTGCAGCTCGGGCAGAGAGCCGGCTGGCCAGATGCGGATCATGGAGCGCCCGGCGTAAAACTTGCGATAGAGGGCTTCGATCGCATCAGGGGATTGTTGCGTGGAAAGCGCGACGTAAATCGTTGAAAGAATTCCGCGAGCGAGAGGCAGCAGGTGCGTTGAAAAAATAAGCTGCAATTCGGCCAAACCGGTGTGGTCGAGAATTTCCGGCGTGTGGCGGTGAGAAAAGAGATTGTAGGCTTTGAAGTTTTCGTCGACTTCGACGAACTGCAAATCGCGCCTGGGGTCTTTGCCAGCGCCGCTGGCGCCGGATTTGCAATCGCAAACGACATTTTGATCAGGAGAGATCCAGCCAGCTTCGGCGAGCGGGCGAAGCGCGAGGATAACGCTCGTGGCGTAGCAGCCGGGATTGGCAACAAGGCGGGCGTTGGCAATTTCCTCGGAATAGAGCTCGGGAAGGCCGTAGGCCGCTTCGCCAAGGTAATCAGCATGCGGAGCGGGCAACTTGTACCAGGAAGTGAACGTTTCAGGAGCGCGAAAGCGGAAAGCTCCGCTCAAATCCACAACGCGCAGGCCGGCTTCGAGAAGAGCGGGCGCAAGCTCCGCGGAGACTTCGTGCGGAGTGGCCAAAAAAGCCGTTCCCGCGGCCGAAGAAGTGATCGAGTCGACAGAAAGCGGCCGAAGTGGAGCTTGTCCCCATCCGCGAAATTGAGGAAAGAGTTCGGCGATACAGTTGGAGCCACGCGTTTCCCGGACATAAAACGTGATGGAAGCGACGGCCGGATGCCGCAGAAGAATGCCCGCAAGCTCGAGGCCCGTGTATCCGGTGACACCAACGACAGCGACTTGGCGAGGATCTCTCATTTCACGAGCGCTTCAATCTTTTTTTGGAGGGAATCGCGAGTTTTCTTGTTGGGCGTGATGATGAGAACGGTGTCATCGCCGGCGATGGTGCCGGCAATTTCAGGAAACTTTGAGGCGTCCACGGCTGCGGCGAGAGGCTGAGCGCCACTTGGAGGCGTCTTTAGGACGAGCAGATTTTCCGCTGGGCGAATATCCAGTAGAAATTCGCGAAGAGCACGAGCGAGAGGGGGAAGTGGGAGCGCCCCATTTTCTTCAGGAAGCGCGGTCGCGGGCCTATAGCCCTCCTGGGTCTTGACGAGCTTGAGCTCCTGAAGGTCCCGGGAGAGGGTCGCCTGTGTGACGCGCATCTTCTGCTGGGCGAGGCGGCGGCGGAGTTCTTCCTGGCTAACAATGGGATGGCCGCTGACCAGCCGCAGAATCTGACCGTGGCGAAATGTTTTTCCGGCGCTCATCGCTCGTACAAATATACAGCCCTCTGCATTTTTATACAATTGTTTTTGAGTAGAAGCAATCAATTTTTCGCAGGACGCTGCCGGGAAGGATTGGCGGGAGGGGTACGGGGTGCGGGAAGAGGCTATGCAGGATTCGCAACCTTCCGTGGAAGGAGACTGGATTTTCCGGGCGAGGAGTGGTTACCTATCTTCTCAGCCCCAGATTGCGCGTCCAATGGCTACATCGTGCAAAGTAACGGGATGTAAGAACGACTCGCCGCCGGCTCTCGCGGACCAGCAGGTTTGTGTCCTGCATTTCACACTATCGATCGAGGGAAGCTGCGCGGAGATGAGGCGCGAGACGGCGCTGGGAAATGCTCCGCACGAGCGGCAAAAAGAAATCATGCGTTTCATCACCGACAACGGGGAGCGGCTCGCGCGCGTGGCTACCAGCGGCTTGCACCTGACGGATGATTTGAAGGCCAGAATTCTGAGCACGTTCCTGACCTTGATGAACCTGCGGGAAAACCTGGATAGGGCGAATATGCGGAGTTCGTTTGGACGGACCGGGCATACTCGCTGAAGCTGGATTAGCACAACTCCCCTCCCAAAGAAGAAGAGGCAATCAGGCGCCGATAAAGCGAGCGTAGAGCGAGCGCGCGATGGTTGGATCTTTTGTGCCTTTGAGAATGGCGCGGCCATCGGCAAAGACGGTCATTTGATAGGGGTCAACGCGAAAACAGAGCAGGAATTCGTTGTGGCGGACATCCGAGACGGTAGCCGACAGCCTCTTCCGTAAAGCCGCCAGATCCAGAGTCCGGCCCCGCTCATGAATTTGCACGGAGTCCCGGCCGCAGAGGGTGATGTGAGGCTGGGCTTGTCCCTGGAGATAAGAGAACTCCCGGCGGGAGCAGGCACGACAGGCCGGATTTTGCGCGACGCGTACCGATTGGAAACGGCCGCTCCAAACGTCACACGAGTTCAGGCGGCCGTGGAGCGCTTCCTCGCGACCGGCAAGAAGCTTAAGAGCTTCGGCTACTTCTAGGGAGGCAATGAGATTGACGATGGGGCCAAGGACGCCAACCGTATCACAGGTTTCTTCGAGGCCGTGGCCGTTGGCGGAGGGTTCCAGGAGACAGGCCAGACAAGCGGTCAGGCCTGGGCGGACGGTCATGGTTACGCCGTAACTGGCGACGGCGGCGGCGTAAATCCAGGGGCGGGCGGACTGGACGGCGAAGTCATTGATGAGAAAACGAGTTTCGAAATTGTCGGTACCATCCAGGATGAGGTCGAAACCGGAGAGGAGTTCTTCAACGTTGCGGGAGTCTACATCAGCGACCAGGCCTTCAACAGCGACGCTGCCATTGATGGCGCGGAGTTTGCGCTCCGCTGCGACAGCCTTGGGAAGAGCGGAGCGGGCGTCGTCTTCGTCGAACAGAGTTTGCCGCTGCAAATTGGCTGGCTCGACGAAATCACGGTCAATGATCCTGACCTGGCCGACTCCGGCGCGCACGAGGAGACCGGAGGCCGCCGCGCCGATGGCGCCGCAACCCACGATGACCGCGCGGGAGCCAAGCAGGCGCTGCTGCCCGTCTTCACCGATCCCGGCGAAAAGCATTTGACGCGAGTACTTTTCGTATAGCGAATCGTGCTGGCGCGGGTCCGGTACGGCGTTGCTGGTCATCGTCCCTCTTAATTCATCATAACGCCACAGAGAGCAGGATGGGCAACGCCCTTGTGCTACGCTTCGTCTGAGCCATAGTGCGCATGAAATTGAGTTTGGTCAAAGGATTTCGGAGAATTGCCGTCTTCGCGCTGCTGTTGGGAGCGGCAAGGAGTTACGGGCAGGCGCAAACGGAAGAGAGAGTCCATGCGGCCGAGACGGAAGCCCCCGTGGTTGCGGTACGGATTGTAAGGGAAGATGGCCGCGTGCTTTCCGAATCGCCTTCAGGAATTTCGGTCGAGCTAGGGAAAGCGCTGAATAGGGATCAGCTTGCGCGAAGCATCCGCACGCTCTACGGAACGGGCGATTACGCGGATTTGAGAGCGGTCACGACTCCCGTGGGCAGCGGCGTGCGGCTTGATTTCGTGGTTCGGGAAAATCTCTTCTTCAACAGGGTACTGGTCGAGGGGCTGACGCCCCCACCCACGGATGCCTCCGCGGCTGCCGCCATGCAGCTCTCGCTGGGCCATCCATACCAGCAGAAGGATGTGGAAGAAGGACTCAGCCGCCTCCACGATGTGTTGAAAGAAGAGGGCCTGTACACGGCGCAGGTCTCAGCAGAAAACGTCGCACACGCCGACACTCATCAGATGGACATCTTAGTGCACGTAAAGCCCGGGCCGAGAGCACGAGTTGAGTCCGTACAACTGAAGAACGGCACAGCGTACCACGACGCGGAGATTCTATCCCGGCTGAAGATGAAGGCCGGACAACCAGTGACGACCGCCCGCATAAACCGGGGGACGGCCCGAATCCGAAAATTTCTGGTGAAAAAAGGACGACTTAGCGCGCGTGCCACCGTGCGGCGTGGCGAGTACAACGCGGCGAAGAATACGGTGCCACTGGAGCTTGAGGTCACGGAAGGTCCACAGGTGGAACTGGCAGTTACGGGAGCGAAATTCTCAAAGGGAGAGCTGAAGAGGCTTATTCCTGTCTATCAAGAAGGGGCCGTGGATGCAGACCTTTTGGAGGAAGGAAAGCGGAATCTCAGGGAGCGGCTCGAGCGCGATGGATACTTTGACGCGCAGGTGAATTACACGACGGAAACCAAGGAAGTCCAGGGCAAGGGACAGCAGTCGAAGGTCACGGAAGAGGTCATCACGTATCACATTGAGCGGGGCGACCGGCACAAACTGGCGGGAATTGAAATCACCGGCAATCATTATTTCAGCAGAGAATTGTTGGTGAGCCGGCTTCAGGTGTATGGCGCGGCATTCGGATCGCGAGGACGTTTCAGCCGCCGGCTGATTGAGTCAGACGCAGAATCGATGCGCGGGCTGTATGACGCGAACGGCTTTCTGGACGCCAAGGTAGACGGGCAAATCCTGGACAATTTCAAGGGAAAAGGAGGGGACATACTCGTCCGATTTGCGATCCAGGAAGGGGAGCAAACGATGGTCGCGTCGATCGCTATCGAAGGCATCCACGCATTCAAGGAAGAGGAGTTGTTGAATGTGATTGGGTCCAGGCCGGGGCAGCCGTACTCCGATTTCAACGTGACGACGGACCGGGACAATATTCTGGCACTGTACTTTAACGAGGGATTTCCGGACGCGAGTTTTACGGCGAAGGCAGAAAGCGTGACTCCCGAGAAGAGCGCGAATGAGAAGGAGGAGACGAGGACAGGAGCCGCGGTAAGCGGGAAGACCCAGAAAAAAGAGGAAGAGCAGGAGAAGAGGGCGAAGCCGGAGGCAGCCCAGGCGGCGCCGGTGCGCCTTACTTTTCACATTACCGAAGGGCCGCAAACGCGGGTGCGGGGAATTCTTCTAACCGGCTACAGCCACACGCGGCCCCGGGTGATTCAACGGGAAATTCGCGTAAAGCCGGGGGAGCCGCTGCGCGAAGGGGACGTCGTTGAGTCGCAGCGGCGGTTGTACAACCTGGGCGTATTCAACCGAGTGACGATTGAACCGCAGAATCCGACGGGCTCGAACCCTGATAAGGACATCGTGGTTTTGGTGGAAGAAGCCAAGCGATACACGCTGGCGTACGGCGGTGGTTTTGAAGTGCAGCGCCTGGCGAGCACAACAAATCCGACCGCCGGGCAGTTCCAGGCGGCGCCGCGCGGGATTTTTGAGCTGACCAAAGTCAATCTGACGGGTCGGGCCGATTCGCTCTCGCTGAAGGTACGAGGAAGCACGATCGAAG
>Ga0070693_100000240_pt1 | contig 25672 bp, 17 predicted proteins | sample KBSK1103metaG_FD_65472 | JGI IMG/M metagenome (GOLD analysis project Ga0070693, IMG submission 65472) | Corn, switchgrass and miscanthus rhizosphere microbial communities from Kellogg Biological Station, Michigan, USA - KBS K1-10-3 metaG | ecosystem: Host-associated > Plants > Roots >...
AAAAGTTGTCGGCGATCAATCGCCACTAGTCGGGGAACGGCGGTCTCGTCGTTGCTCATGCTCGCAGTCTACACAAAGCGACTCCATCCACCGCGCCAATTTCTTCACACGTTCCTGTCCCCAACTTCCGTCCCCAACTTCCGTCCCCAACTTCCCGGGGTAAAATCATCGGTGACGCGGTAAGAGTATCTACAGTTTTTACAAAGCGATGAGCAAAGACCACGGCAGCTACGAGAAGGTTCCCAGAAGACCGCTGACCTCACAGGAGGCAACTTGGCTCCGTGAGCTTGTTCTAGCTAACCCACAGTGGGCGGATGGCGGGTGGCAAGCAGATCGCGAAGCCTTAGCAGTAGTTTTTGACTTTGGGGGTGCCGCACCCTTCGGTGTCAAGGGTGCGTGTTTTGACTTTTTCCACACACTTCCACAGTCTCACCAAATCGTCTCAATCCCGCCAACTTCATCAAACCTCTCGACTTCCATCACTCTCATTCGAATCCGCGCCTCTCCATTCGAATGATCTACTCAGTACACTCACATATAAGTTAACAATCCGCCATTACCCTGCTACTATACTTCATGTTTCGCCCACGCCGCCCCCTCCCTCGCCCCGCCGAACATGCCGGCCCCTTCGCATCGTCCTTCGTGAACCTTCAAACCTTTCAACATTCCAACTTTCTAACTCTCCCCCAATCTATCCCCTTTAGAATCACATCTTTTGCAGACCCCCACCTGTTAACCCTCATCGAATCACATCTTTGCAAAAAAACCTAGGGGGTACCGGCGTTACCTTGTCCAATCTTCTCCCGTACTTCTTTGGGAGGGAAGGCGGCAAGCCATTCGGCCAAGCTTTCGCTACGGGACGGAGACATTGGACCCCGTGCGAAATCACTGGTACATTGCTTGTCACACGGAGGGTCTCACCTCGAAGGAATCCGCCACCCCCGGCTTCACCGGCGGGTTCACACAGAGGTCCCAAAGTCTTCCGTTTCTCCTACACACCAAATCACGAAAGCGAGCCAACCATGATCAAGCAACTGAGGGCAGCAGCAGCTATCGCCATACTCGCAGCCGCGGGCGCGACAGCCGTTCGAGCACAAGAACTGACGCAGGCGGAAAAAGATCGCGCCGTCCAATACCTTGAGAAAACGAAGCAAGGCGTTCTCGACGCCACCAAGGGGCTCTCCGATGCGCAATGGAATTTCAAAGCAGGTCCAGACCGCTGGTCCATCGCGCAAGTGACGGAACACATCGCCGCTGCCGAGGACTATATCCGCGGCTTGGTGGTGGAGAAAGTTATGGTGGCTCCCGCGGTGCCCGACCGCGACCTGAAGAAGACCGACGACGCCGTCGTCGCCATGATTCCCGACCGTTCGCAAAAAGCGCAGGCTCCTGAACCGCTCGTCCCGACCAACCGCTTCAACTCGCCCGACGGCTCGGTGAAGCATTTTCTCGAAAGCCGCGCCACAACCGAGAATTTTGTGAAAACCACTCCCGGATTACGAGATCACGCCCTGGACAGCCCCTTGGGCATGAAACTGGACGGCTATGAGTTCGTGCTTTTGATCGCCGCGCACAGCGAACGCCACACCAAACAGATTCTCGAAGTGAAAGCCGACCCCAACTATCCCAAGAACTAAACACGGAAGAACGGAAGTAATCTGAGAATTAACCCATGCCTTACAGAGGACTCATCAACGCACGACGGTGCAAGATGAGTCCTCTGCGTTTTCTCGGGCCAGAAACAATGCGGCAACGAAGGATGCGGGACGGAATTTCACATCAGAAGAATTTACCAATCGAGGCTGGTCTTGCTGAAAACACGCCGGAGGCGTATGTTTCCTGCAAAGTTCCTGTGGAGGGAATTAACATGAGCAAAAATCTCTTCAAGAGTGTTTCTGTGGCGGCAACGCTGCTTGCGGTTTTCGCGGTGGCGAGTTACAGCCAGGATAAAAAAGCAAATGATTCGGCGCACAAAATAGTGCGCTACGGTGATCTGAAGTGGACTGGCATCATCAAGGGCTGCGAAATCGCGACGGTTGCCGGCGACCCCGACGCTGACGGAGCTCAATTCGTCCTTCGCATCAAGTGCGCGGACGGAGCGAAAGTGCCTGCGCATTGGCATCCCACTGACGAATATCTGACCGTGCTGAAGGGCGCGTTTCTCGTCGGTACGGGCGAATCCTTTGACGAGAGTAAGTTGCAGACGATGAATGTTGGAAATTTCATCCTGATGCCCAAGGAGATGCGCCATTTTGCAGTGAACAAAGGCGAAACGATCGTGCAGATTAATGGCGTGGGCCCCTTCAAGGTCAACTGGGTCAATCCGTCCGAAGTTGAGCCGCCGGCTGCTCCCGCCGCAAAACCGTAATATGAAACGGATCATTCAAGTGCAAGTCGCCCGGGGCAGCAAATTTTATTTTGCTGAATGTTTCGACTTGCCCCTTGTGACGCAAGGAGAAGACGCTCGATGAGCTTGTGAAGAACGTGAAAGAAGCCGTCGCTACACAGTTGGAAGGAGAGAACGCCGCAGACTTTGGTTTGGCGCCGGACGCTTGCATCCTCTTCAGCTTCGAGATCGATTCCGGGCCTTGTCTCTCGCCACGCTTTGTTACCGAGTGAATGTGCTAGACTTTTCTTTGCAGCGGCGCGAAGTTCGCGGCTGCCGGAGCGTGGAACTTCGGGCTCTGTGCAACGAGGTCCCGCGAACCCCGCCAGGCCCGGAAGGGAGCAACGGTATCGGGATTGCCTCGGGTGCCGCAGATCACCCGAAGTTCCTCGCACTGAAAAGAAATTCACAGCCGGCAGTTTGACGATCGACACCGTGAAGCCGTCGATAGAGGGAGGTTAGTTCGATGATTTTTGGCGGAACCATCGTGCTTCTTTTTGTCATCGCACTCACCGCCGTTGTCATTCTTCTCTTTTCGCTCAAACAAAAAGAAAAGCGGGACAGGAACTCCTAGCAGATGAGCTACCAGGTCATAGCCCGCAAGTGGCGCCCACAAACATTCAGCGATCTCGTCGGACAATCCCACGTCACATCAACGCTGGCCAACGCAATCAAAAACAATCGCGTGGCGCATGCCTATATTTTTTCCGGCGCGCGCGGTGTAGGAAAAACGACGGCGGCGCGGATTCTTGCAAAGGCCATGAACTGCGCAAGAGGGCCGACGGCGGAGCCATGCGGCGAGTGCGATTCCTGTAAAGAAATTGCGGCGGGAACATCGCTCGACGTGATCGAGATCGACGCCGCCTCGAACCGCGGCATCGATCAGATCCGCGAGCTGCGCGAGATGGTGCGCTATGCGCCGGCAGCGTCACGCAGCAAGGTCGTGATTCTCGACGAAGCCCATATGCTGACGGGCGAAGCGTCCAACGCGCTTCTGAAAACGCTGGAAGAGCCGCCGGATCGCGTGGTTTTTGTAATGGCCACGACCGAGCCGGAGAATCTGGCCGACACCATCCGTTCGCGTTCGCAACATTTTCATTTTCGCGCGCTAACCTTCGCCGAAATTACCGGGCGGCTGGAGGAGATCGCGAAAAAAGAAGATTTGAAAATCGAGCCGGGGGCCGTGGCGGTCATTGCGCGAATGGCGGAAGGCAGTTTGCGCGACGCGCTTTCCTTGCTGGAACAGGCGAGAGCTTATTGCGGCGACGTCATCCCGGATAAAGAGGTGCGCGAACTTCTGGGCGTTGTGCCGGAAGATTCCCTCAACGAACTCGTGGCCGCCATCGCGGAAGGCTCGGCGGACCGCGCCCTCGGACTCGTGCACACCTTTCAAAAGGACGGCCGCAACCTTCAGCATTTCTGCCGCGAAGCCATCCGGCACATGCGCAACCTGCTGATTGCTCGCGTTTGCGGCGGGGATTCGGATTTGATTGCCGCCACGGCGGATCAAAAGCCCGCGCTCGCGCACGCGGCGGCGCAATTCAGCGAAGAAGACCTTACTCGCTTTTTCCAGATCCTGTTGCAGACAGATGACGATTTGCGGCGAAAGCCCGATGCGCGCGTGCATTTGGAGATGGGCTTGTTGCGCCTGATCAACGCAAAACGCCTCGCCCCCATGGAAGAGATCCTGGCGGAACTGCGCAGCGGCGCGGCGGTTGGTACAACAAGTTCAAGCGCGGCGCGAAGCAGCAACGCGGCCACTGCTGCAACCGCAGGCGCGCCGAAAGCCCCTGCAATGCCCGGTTTTTCAGCCGCTCCACAAACTTCGTCGCATCTCTATCAACGATCCGCGGCGTCGGGTTTTGCTGCTGCGGCAGCGGCATCCGCCCCAGCGCGGGCAGAAGCACAGATCGCTCCCTCGACGGAGCCTCCAACAGCCGCCACGGCCGCGCTTGTCGCGGAAACACCAATTGAGAAGGATCCCGAGACGCGAGTTGACGGAATTACCAAGGAACAGGTCGCTGAAATTAAGGCCGCGATTCAGGCGCAGCAGAAATTTCTCGGCGAAATCGTGCAGCAAGGCAGCCGCTGGGAGCTGGATGGCGCGGAATTGCGAATTTATTTCGCGCCGGAGAAGCGCGCGTTCGCGGAGATGATGGAAGGACGTGAGTCTCTTGAAAAGGTCCGTGCCTCTTCAAGCAAAGTGCTGGGCCGTCCGGTGCGGGTGTGTGCTAAAGTAGAAGCAGTTGCAGAGGCTGCGCCGCGCGGAGCGTCCGGCACGGAAGAGTTACGCGCGCAGTTCGAACGAGATCCGATGGTGCGGTCGATGCTGCAACGCTTCGGAGGAAGAATCTCCGAAGTAAAATGGCGCCAAGAGGAGTCCTGATGGAAGTCAATGCGATCCAGCAGATGCTCTCGAGGTTGCGGCAGGTTCAGGAAGACTTGCAGCAACAAGTGAATGGCGTAGCTGTCGAGGCTTCGGCCGGCGGCGGCATGGTCACCGTAAAAATGAACGGCCAGAAACAAATCGTGAACCTGCGGATCGAGCCGGACGTTTTTGCAAGCAAGGATCAGGAAATGCTGCAGGATCTGGTGCGGGCGGCGGTGAATGAAGCTTCGCGCCGCGTCGATGAAGAGCTCGCCAACCAGATGAAAAATCTTGCAGGCGGTATCCCCGGAATTGCCGGAATGAAAATTCCCGGTTTGTTTTAACAGCCAAGCAGTTTGAACTCTCGCTCGCCTCGCTTATCCGCCCTGCTCTGCACTTCTCTTCCTAGCCCTGCTTCCTGCGCCCTTTACTTCACGAATTTGCCGTCGTGGACTTCGTATTCTACGTGAAACTGCTTTTGCGTTTTGCGGTTTTCCCAGTGTTGTTCGGCGATGATTTGATTTACTTGCTCGAGACGCTCCGAGGGCAGCGGATGCGAGCGAAAATATCCCGCCAGGCTTTGGATCGCGAGTTCGGATAATTCTTCTTCGGGCGTTTGCGCGTGAATGACGTATTCGTTGCAGAGTTTCGAAAGCCTCGTGAAGAGAGTGACGGCACCATACGGCGAGTAGCCCGCTTCCACAGCAAGCCGCGTACCTTCGCGATCCGCTTCGAACTCTTCGTCCTTGTGATAGCCGGCCTCCCAGAAATCGAGAGGAAGTTGCAGAAGCTGGCCAACAACGTCGAGACTCAGATTCTTGAGTTTGGCTTCGATCTGGTAGCGCTCGATGCAATGGTAGTGATCGATGTGCTCGATTTCGTGGCCGAGAATGTTCGCGAGTTCATCCTCGGTTTCCATCTGGTCGAGCATGCCTTCGCCGATATAGACAATACCTCCGGGCAAAGAAAATGCGTTGATGAGGTTGTGATCGGGAATCAAGTGAAATTCGTAGGGTAGATGGCGATGCGCGCGAGCGGCAACCGTGCCGCCTACGCGGCGGACATATTTTTCAAGCGCTTCGTCTTCCGGAATGAACTTCTGAAATTGCGTCGAATAGCGAGCGGAGAGTTCGTGGCCGATGGAAATTTCCTGATCATCGGAAATCCGGGTGATGTGCATCGGAACACGTGTGAGATCGCGCTGAGCGTCCGCGAGCATGTCCACAACCGCGTTCGCGGAAGAGTGCGTGGATTTGGCGCGGCGCTGGCTCCAGTAGAGGCCGGCAAGCGAGAATCCGAGTATTGCGAAAAACAAAACGAAGACTACGGGGCGCTTCATAGATATTGCCGGATGTTTTCGCGGAAACGTATGTAGAGCGACGAGACGGCGATCAGAGCGACACCGACGATGATAAAGGTAATGTAGCGGTCGGTCTGGTTCAGACGCCAGGCGTCCAGCGTAAGCACCTTGGCGACGCAAACCAGGAGCAATCCGAGACCCGTAAGGCGGAAACTGCGCTCCTTGGCCGCGAGAGCAAAGAGAAAGATCAGCACTCCTTCAATGCCCCACGAAACGGTGATCATTCCGGCTGTCGTCTTGAGTGCGAGCATGACCGTCACCAGAATGATTGGAACGAAAAACTGAAGCTGTTCTGGCCGCGCGACGAGCCATGCGGAGAATTTGCTTCCCCGGCTGACGCCGGGCAGCTCCTTATAGGCTTCGCGTAACTGGAATGCAAAGAAAAGAGTCGCGAATAAAATCGCGGCCGCGGTGCTTACGATGAAGTAGCGGCCGCTCCAATTACCTTCGTTGAAGTAGCTGGAGCCGAAAAGATTGTGAGCCATGCCGCGCGCGAAGGTCCCGAGCGTCACCAGAATTCCCTGGTGCAGGAAAATCGGACGCTTCAAACCCCACGCCAAGCCAAACAAAGCGAACGCGATGGCGGCGTAGGCAGTGACCACCCAGTCTGGAGCGATTTGAAAGTAGAAGAGTGCGACGAGTGTTGCCGTTCCAAGATAAGCGACAAGCACATCGGAGCGGAACCGCTTTTTGCCAGCCGTTCCGTCTTCCTCTTCGGAAAGCTGCGCATACACGAAAAAGAATATCAGGATGAGAGGAAGGACGGTGTACATGCGAGGCCCGAAGAGTTCGCCGCGCATGCCCGCGGTAAGGTTGGCAAAGAAGATGCGAGCGAACGCAGCCAAAAAGGCGACATAAGCCTGATAACGATACTGGGCGATCTTGCGCAAGAAGCCGTACTCGAAAAGTACCAAGCCAAAGACAGCCCATCCCACGGCTCTGCCAAGAGGATCGAGTTCGTACCAGAGAAGCAGAGAGACAAACAACGAAGCAGACCACGAATATATGTGGTGAAAGTCGCGGGCGCGCCACTCGTCGGGCATGCGAATGAACAGCGACATAGCGTAGAAAACGACGGCGACGAGGGAGAGCGTAATGAGGCGCACGCTGATGCCATGCCACAGCTCTTCGTTGTGCAAATTGACGCCGATACAACGAAGCATGGTGATGGCTGCGAGCGCGTGAGCCTGCCAGCGCAGATCGTCGAGCTTGAAGCGGCGATCGATAGCGGCGAGCGCAAACGCGAAGAGAGCCCAGAGAGCCGCGAGCCAGCCGGTCGATGCTTCATACCACATCAAAACAGTGAGCAGGAATGTAGCGGCCGTGGTGTGGAGATACGCAGCGATGAGCGCGTGCGATGCGTTTTCCGTGGTTGCGCGGCGCGAAATGGCATACATGCCGGCAGCGACGAGAGAAACGGTGATCAGGCGCACGCTGAAGGGGCCGTAATGTCCCGCGACGTGAAAATTGTAGTCAACCGTTTGCAGAACAGCCGCGAGGGCGAAGAGGTGTTCCTGAACGCTGAGATGAAGAAGATTCCAGCGGCGAGCGGCTAACGCCAGGAGGATTCCAGTGGCGAGGAAAAGCGCTGCCACCCAAATTTCGGGAGCTTCGCTCCAGATGAGAAAACCAAACAGGAAAGCGCCTGCGAAAGAGAAGAGCGCTCGGAAAACATGTTGTTCTTGATCCTCGCGCAAGGCGGCGAGTTTGGCGGTGGCATAAAAGATGGCGCCGAGTATGGGGAGGGTGATAAGACGCGTCGCGATGTGAATATGCGCCGCACTTTCGATATGCAGATTGAACACCATCGTTCGGTACAGTGTGAGAACGCCGAGCAACGCATATTGAATCTGGAGATGGCGCGATTCGAGGCGGCTGTTGACCGCCGCAAGGCTGAGCATGATCGCCGCGAATGCAACGGCGGTCCAATCGTTCGCGAAAAACGCCCAGGCAGCCGTGGCGGCTGCGAACGCTCCGAGGTAGGAATGGATTCTAAGCAAGCAGCGGTCAAGAGGAGCGCTGAACGAGTCTTTCCAGCGCGAACTTATAAAGAGCGCGTTGAGATAAAAAACGACGGCGCACAGAGCGAAGAGAATGCCGCTGGCGAGAGCAAGCTCTTCTGTCTTGGCGCGCAGTTCGACGAGCGGCCGGAAGTTGAAACCGATCAGGTCGATTCCCACGAGAAGCCCGGTAAACAAACCGAGGCGGCGGAAAACGACTTCCTCGAAGATGATTCCAGCAGCGAGAAAGACTTGCGCGCCGACGAGCCAGAGTATCGCGACGTTGTTGCCGGAATAATGCGACGGCACCGCAGCGAGCATCAGCGCCGCTCCCATAACGCTCAGGAGAACGAACGCGCGGCGGCGCCTGCGCATGATGGGAAGAAGAGCAAACACCAATTCGAACGCGCCAATCGCGAATAAGGCAAGGTAGGCAAGCTCCGGACTTACGGATTGAAACTTCAACAGGCCGAGCAGAAGGAGTGTGTTGAGAACAGCGGAGACGGCCGAGACGTGCTCCTCGAAGTCGGTCTTGATACCGCGGGCGACGTAGGAGACGCGGAACGTCAACCAATAAAAGAACATAAGTGCCAGGCTGGCTTTATATTCCGGAAACGAGCGGCCCTGCGCGCCATGGATGCCGAGGATTCGGTAGAGCCAATAGAGATGATTAAGGTAGCTCGAGAGAATGCCAAAAACTTCCAGCTCAAACCAACCCATCTTGAGCACAATGCCGACAAGACCGATGGCAAGCATCACTCCGGCGGTGAGGCTGTAGACGCTGTCCTGGCTCAACGCGACGGTGGTGTAGCCGAGCAAGAATGCCAGGCCGGTCACAAATTGGGATTTGTACTGCAACGTGTGCGCGCCCATCGCGATCGCAACGGCAAGCATGAGGACCGAATCGAGCACGCCTGAATCGAGCACGCGCATGGCGGGGACGAAGTGAATGCCGAAGGTGCTAAAGAAAAGCAGCGCCCAACCTCCGCCAATCGCCACGCGGCCCAGGAGTTGGTAGCGGTCGCGCTTTTCCAACAAAATGCCGCCGCCGAGAAATACGATGGACACAGAGTAAATGATGAACGCTTTGCCGGCGGGTCCGAGGTTTTGCAGTGCGAGCTTGCCAAGCAGAGCAAGGCCGATCACGGTCATGATCACGCCCAGCTTGGCGAACCAGTTGGCGCCGAGAACTTCCTCAATGGAGGAAACGGATTTCATGCGCTGCTCAAGTGTTGGCTTTGGCGGAGGAACGCGCAGCGGCGAGGTCGGCGGCGGCGACGAGACGCGCGCAGCCGCCGCTGGAGAAGTCAGCGGCACCGCAGGTGCGAGGGGTTTCCGCTCGACCGGGGCGACAGGCGCTGTGGGTTTTTGTGGTGGGATGGCTGAAGCGCCGGGAATCATCGGCGAAGTAATTGGCGGCTTGGCCTCGATACGCGGTGTAACTACAGGTGTCTCCTTGATAGGAGCCACGATCGGAACCACAACCGTCGGAGCAGGAACCTGCTCAGTTGGAACTGATCTCGGGACGGGAACCCGCGGGCGCGGTTCTGGGCTTGATGACTTCTCAGCCGCGGGCGCCGTTGCCGCGGGCGCTGCCGCAAGCATGCTTTGCAGTTCACCCACGGCACGCTGCAATTTCGTGTGCTGCTTGGCGTTTTCCTCCGCGAGTTCATTCAGCTGTCTTCGGAGTTTTGCCTCTCGCGCAAAAAGAGCAATGGTCAAAAAGGGAGTGACGAGCAGCAGCAACCCAAAGAGAACCAGCAAGAGGATGGCGAAGGGCATGGGTGTTCCTCGGACTCACCGCTTGATTAGTTCTGATGGTAGAACGGCCAAGGGCCGGAAACTTGCATTTTGTTCCCTGCCGCCGTAGAGGTAGTAACCCAGGCGCGATTAAGTTGTCGCTTTTCAGGAAGTTAGCAGAGTTGCCCGAAGGCGGCAGTACTGCCGCAGGGTTCATATTGGAGGATGCCCATAGCTACCGTGGGCGCTGCCAATCCGCCCAATTCTTCGGCCGGTTTGCGCACGGATGCTGGCTGTGCTACACATCATGCATGCCTGATTTTGCCGCTCCCGTCGAACGACTCATCGATGAACTGAAACACCTCCCCGGAATCGGACAGAAAACCGCACAGCGGCTGGCGTTTTTTCTTTTGCGATGTCCGCCGGAAGACGCGCTGGGGCTGGCGGATGCAATTCGCGACGCGAAAGAGAAAATCCGCGAATGCTCGGTCTGCAGCAACATTACCGAGAATGACCCATGTCACTTCTGCGCGGGGGCCAGTCGCGACAAAAAATTGATCTGCGTGGTGGAAGAAGCGCACAACATCATGGCCATTGAAAAAACGCGCACTTACAGTGGCATGTATCACGTGCTCGGCGGCTCTCTTTCGCCACTATCGGGGCGCGGGCCGGAGCAATTGAGGATAAAGTCTCTCATCGAGCGGCTCAAGGGCGGGACGGTGGAGGAAATCATCATCGCCACGAATCCGACCGCCGAAGGCGAAGCCACGGCCGTTTATCTGTCGAAATTACTGAAGCCGCTCGGCGTGCGCGTCACGCGCATTGGGGTGGGCATCCCTGTCGGCGCGGATCTGGAATATGCCGACGAAGTCACCATGCTCAAAGCACTAGAAGGCCGGCGCGACTTATAGACCTTCCACAGCCACCTCATCCACATGGGGAATTGCACGTCCAAATCCTTGCCGCGAATAAGGCGGGATCCCGCTTCCCAGCAGCCTCTCGGCAGAGTTTTCGCACTGCGTTCTAGTACGTATAGTCGGCTCTAGCCAACAGCCTCATTTGGGTATACAGTCTCATTTTCCGCGGAGCTGTCCCCACCGCAAGGAGGTGCGCTATGCCCAGCTTGGCGCACTACATGTCACAGTACGATCACGAGCATTCATCCGGCTGGAACAAGCTGCTCCATGGGGTTGGCATTCCCATGATTTTTTTGGGGATTATATTTCTCATCCTCACGAAATGGATTTGGGGCGCGAGTTTCTTCGTCGGCGGCTGGATTTTTCTCTTTCTGGGTCACAAGATTGAGGGAAACCATCCGGCATTTTTTCAAGGGCCAATTTATTTGCTGGTGGGACCAATCTGGGTCGCAAAAGAAGCATGGGAGTTCCTCACTGGAACACATCGCACACCGACCTCGGAAGGTACCTCGCAAAGTACAACGACCAAGCAGTCGTAGACAGTCTGCGAGTTCCTACAATCTTCAGGAGCGGCGACGGTGTGGATGGATGAACAGGGCGGCAATCTTGCCGACGAAACAACGGAAATGATGTCTGAAACGGTGGCACACCAAAACGAGGAATTGCGCAAGCGCCGCAGCACGCGGATCATGCAGGCGGTTCCGCTGGCGGTTACGGGTGTTGATGCGCTCGGACGCCCCTTCACGGAACGCACCTCGACGCTGATCATCAATTGCCACGGCTGCCGCTACCAATCGAAGCACTACGTTTTGAAAAATATGTGGGTCACGCTCGAGGTCCCACACCCCGAAGCCGGCCAGACTCCCAGAACTGTTCGCGGAAGAGTGGCTTGGATCCAGCGTCCACGCACTGTAAGACAACTTTTCCAGGTCGCCCTGGAGTTGGAAGTCCCAGGGAACACTTGGGGCATTGCCTTTCCGCCACCGGATTGGTTTGCGCCCTCGGAAAGTGTGCGCGTAACGAGTGTTCACGAAGGCGAGCATGACGCTCCACATCGAGATTCGGAGAGCGCGGAGATTCATCTGCCATTGACCGAACCGGAACCCGCCCAGCCGTCCGCCCAGGACAATGTGCGTGTTTTCCCTGCTCCCGCGAGCGCCACTGACGCTTCACTCCAGCTTGCGCGCCACATGGCGCGGCTGGTGGCGGACGCCAAACAGCAGATTCAGGCCGCAGCTCGCGAGGTTGCAGCGCAAGCCGTGGCAGCCGAGAGCCGCGCGTCGATGGAGGAGTGGGAGCAAAAATTTTCGATCGCTCGCGAACAATTCGCGCAACAAGTTTCCCGCTCCATCGAGAAAATCCAGGAAGAGTCCGATACGCGCTCGCGCTCCGCTCAATCGGCCGCTGCGGAAGCATTACAAAGAGAGCTTCCGCGCTGGATTGCACCCCAACTGGAAGAGCTTACGCGGCAATTGACGCAGCAGATTTCCGATCGAGGCGCCGCGGAACGTACAGAACAGACGAAGCATCTTGCGAGTGCCGTGGAATCTCTGCGCGCGCTTTCCCAGCAGGCCGAAGAGTCCGCCGCCCGGCTGCGCTCACAAGCCGAAAGAGCAGAGGCGCAAATCGCCGAGCGCGCCGCCGAATCTTTGCGCGAAGTCGACGACGTAGCGCGGCAGAACGAATCGGCCGTAAACGCAAGCCGCGAAGCCATGAGCAAGGCCGCGAATGAGATTCAAAATCAGATTGCAGCGGCGCTTTCCTCGGCACAATCTTCGTGGCGGAGCCAGCTTCATACGGAAGTCGAAGCCGCACAAGCGCGTTGGCAATCGACACTCGAAAGTACGCTTGCATCCGCGCAGGAAAAAGCTTCAGCGGGCCTCGACGAACATGCTCATCGGCTTTTCTCCCAAATGCAGGAAGAAGCCGGCCGCCAAAGCGCCGTAGTTCGGGATTCCGTGAGCGGCGCGGTAACGGACGCCGAGCAGCGCATCACTTCGTTGCGCAACTCATTGCAAGAGGAAACCGGGCGGCACTCTGCCGCAGTTCATGAATCCGCGGCGGCCGCGGGGGCAAGTCTGGCTGAGAGCGTGAGCGGCCTCGTGTCGCAAGTGCAAGAAGAGGCTGGCCGGCACGCAACAGCAGCTCGTGAATCCATGAGCGCGACGGCGGCAGAAGCCGAGCAGCGCATGGCCGGGTTGCGCAACACTTCGCAAGAGCAATCACAGCGCCTTGAAACCGCTTTAGGCCGTGCCGCCGAATCCAGCGAGCGACTCGAACACCTTTCTTCACGCATCGAAACCGCGCAGCGCCAGGCTTTGGCTGGCTTTGAGACTCAGATCGACGACGTCCTCAGTCTGCATCGCAACGAATTGCACCGGCAGTCCGAAACGCTTCTCGAAGAGCTCAACGCGCGCATCCGTGCCACGTTTGAAGAAAACTGCCAGCTCGCCATTTCGCAGTTTGACCAGCAGATCGAATCGATGGTCCAGCCCCATATCTCGAGAACCGAAGAAGCCATTCACCGCCTTGCCGGCGGCCGCTCCCTCCTCGATGCCGCCATGACGTTACAGCAGGACCGCATTCGCGCTTCGGCGGATGAGGCCTTCGGGGAATCTCTGGCCCGCTTTCGCGAAAACCTCGGAGGAGTGGACGAGCTTCTGCAGGAAGCCGCCCAGACTGTCGCCGCGCGCAACTTGACGGACCTCGAATCCAAGGTTTCCGACCTGAAACATCAAACGGTCGATGACCTGATGAAATCCGCGGAGTGGTACGAGAAAAAGGCGCAAACCCAAATTCAGCACTTCACGGAGAAAACGGCAGAACTAGCTGAAAATCAGTTCCGTGAGAAAGCCGGCGAAGTTTCGAGCGTCTTCGCCAGCGAATTAGATCACTCCAGCCGCAGCTTCATCGGTCACACTCAGACGCAGATGGAAGAAGTCGTGCGCGACGCGTTTGAGCATGCGCGAGCACTTTTTGCTGAAGCCGCCGACACCACTACAGCGGCCTTCACCGATGAAATCCAGCGCCAGGCCCGGCAAGAGCTCCAAGGATTTGGCGATGAAACACAGCGGTCGTTAGGCGAGACGCGCCTGCAACTCGACGCCGCCCGCGCGGAGCTGACGCAGAAAGTCACGGCCGAACAGGAAACCTTTCTGCGGCAATTCCAAGCCGGGATGAGCAGTGCGGTCGAAGGCGGAGTCGCGGACGCGAGTGCTAGAGTGAAGGCAGGCTTAGCACCGCTGCTTGAGTCCTGGAAGTCCACGGTCGAAGCGCATCGCACCGAAATGCGGGGCATCTACGCCCAATTGAGTAACCATGCAGCGGAGCAACACCGCAATCGCCTCGAAAACGTTTCGAACCAGTGGATGCTCGCCACCGTGGCCAGCCTGGACCACCAATCTCGCGAAGCAGTCGCCAGCATCGGCGCCAGAGCGGAGGAAAAACTACGCGAGACGTGCGCGCAAGTTTTTGCCGGAGTCGGCGACGCGCTCCAGGAGCGCTTGCGGCAGATTGCAGCAAGCTTGACGCCGCCAGAGCCAGAGCCGCCGATGACGCGCTCGCAAACCGCCGGCAGCAGCGACAGCTAGATCTTTCTCGCGAACATCGCCTGAATTCGCCTCTCGCCACTTACGCAAGTATAATCAGAGTGTCTGACCGGCTATGGCTAATCGAGCCTATTTGCGCATTTGGACGCGCGATTTCTTGGAAACCACCCTGATTGCCCAACTCGCGAGATTTCTCGCGACCGCTCCGCTGTCTGCCTCGGAAAGCGCATTCAAAGAACTGACCGTCCAACCGGTGGACGCCACCGAGATTGCCCTGGCGGAGTGGGATTTGAAGGAGCTCGGATATGGCGCGGCCGAAGTCGCGGCGCTTGCTGCTCAGCACATTCACCCGGACAGCGCTTACATCGTCGCCGCAAAATGGGACCTCTGGAGCTTTGACGCCGGGAGCCTCAAGTGGATGCACAAGCCCGAGCCGCTGCTTCTCACGTGCCACGGCCCCGAATACGACGACGGCATCGCCTCATCCGAGGGACACTTCACCGCCGATCTCGGCTTCGAACACTTTTTTACTGGACATGCGGGCTTGCTCGCTCCCGGCGCCGCATCGAATCCTTTCGAGTCCTCCGACCATCCGTTGGAACACACCTTTCGGCAATGGATGTCCGTTCCCGGCAACCTGAAGGAATATCACGCAAAGACGCGGGAGAACATCCAACTGTTGTTCAGCTGGGTCGAATCCATCGAGCGAGCTCTCCCGGTCGAGCGCAGCCAGCTGTGGTCCGAAGGAGAACAAAATTTTGAGGCGCGGCTGGACGCGATTCTGGCGCATCGTTAGCCGTGGCTTGCAGGGAACCTCCGTTCGGTGGGTCCTTCCACGAACGCCTGGCAGCGGTTAGAATCGTTGAATTGCACCTCTGTCTTGGGCGGGCAGAACGGCTCGGACGGAATGAAAGTGCTGGGGACGCCAATCAAGGATGACAAGCCAGGCGTATAGTGGGCATCACGCGCACGGCGACAATTCTCTAATGGACGAATCGCAAAAAAACTTTGACTGTAGAGCGAATGTGCTGGCCTTCCCCGCGCCAATGAAGGCGAGAAGCAGTGAGCGCCGTTCTGAATCTCGTCGATCCCTTACTCGGCGAACTTTTCTCTGCCTTGCGGCAAGCTCCCTCGCTATCGCTACCTTCATGCTCCCTGGCTGCGCCGACGAGCCCGCACCGAAGCCCGTGGCAGAAACGCCGGCCAAACCAGCGGAACCCGCGGTGCCGGAAGAAATGCAGGCCGCCGCGCAAAATCTGCTTGGAAAAGAAACGCAAGTTCTCATCTTCGGCGATCTCGCAAAAAACGGAAAACAGCAGTTTCTGGCCGCGAATGTTGTTCCGAAAACGCCAAAGAATCAGTTGCCCGGAACCATCGTGACGCGCGCAGTGATTGCGGAAAATACCGATGGCCAGTGGTCGGAACTTCTCCGCTGCGATGAATATCTGAAAAATTCCAAAGGCTATCTGGCGCTGACCCCGCTGGCACCGGTAGCCGGTTGGCGCGTGCAATATGACCAAGACCCCGTCAAGGGCATCCAGTTGTACTTCACAGCTCTCAAGGGCACGGACGCCACGGATGCGCATGTTCTTCCCATCGGCATCGCCTGGAATCCCGCTACAAAACGCTACCAATCGCTCGACCGCACCTACGAACATTTCCTCCTGGAATCACCATCCTTGTCCACCGCCAGGTCGGTGCTCCGATGAGCGCGGCCGCGGCAACCATTGGCGCCACCCCGGACGCCAAGAAACCGTCCAAGTCTTCCTCCTGGAAAAATCTTGTCGGTCTCCTTCCCTATCTCGGCCGCTATCGCGGATCGCTCACTCTCGGAATGCTCGCTCTGGTAGTTTCGAGCGTCGTTCAAAACGTTATCCCGCTCGCCACCGGCGTCCTTACCGACATCCTCGCCGGCAGCGCCCGTCCGTTTGAGAGAAGTGCCCAAGGCCACTTGCTGGCAGGCTCCTGGTTGAGCCGCACGATCCCCTACTACACTCCCCACAGCCGCCACGCGCTGGGCATCTATTGCCTGCTCCTCATCGCTCTCGTGTCTTTGCGCGCCGTGCTTTCCTTCTGGACCCGCTGGGTGCTTATCGGCATTTCCCGCGACATCGAGTTTGACATCCGCGGCGGTTTGCTGAACCGCTTGCTGCTTATGGAGCCGGAATTCTACGTCCGCAATCGCACTGGCGAACTGATGTCTCGTGCCACAAATGACCTCAACGCCGTGCGCATGGTCCTGGGTCCGGGAATCATGTACAGCGGCCAAACCATTATCGGCATGGCCCTCGCGATCCTCGTCATGTCTCAACTGTCGGGCAGCCTCACGCTCTGGATTCTCCTGCCCGTGCCGGTCGTTGCAGTGGTCGTTCAGCATTTTGGCAAGGTCATCCACGAACTGTACGAAAAAATCCAAGCGTCCCTTGCGACGCTCTCCGCCAAGGTGCAGGAAAATCTGGCGGGAGTCCGCGTCGTTCGTGCCTACGCACAGGAACAAGCCGAAATCCGCGGCTTTGACGAGCCCAACCGCGAGTACGTCTCCCGCAACGTAAAATTGATCCGCACTTGGAGCATGTTCATGCCCTCGCTCCAGGCTCTCATCGGTATCACTTTCTTGATCGTCTTGTGGCAAGGGGGCCATCTCGTTCTTTCCGGGCGAATTTCTCTCGGCGCTCTCATCGCTTTTTACAGTTATCTTGGCATCCTGGTTTGGCCCATGATCGCCCTGGGTTGGGTCACAAACATATTTCAGCGTGGCGCCGCGTCCATGGGCCGCCTGAACCACATTCTCATTGCGCAACCGCAAATCGACGACCGCGCCGCCACCGTCCCCGCTGAAATGAAGGTCGAAGGTGATATTGAGTTTCGCAATCTCAACTTTTCTTATCCGACCACGATGGCCGGAGGCAGCGCGAATGGCAGCGGAAATGGCAATCGTTCCGCGACGGACGGCGTTCTTCGCGACATCAACCTTCACATCCCCGCCGGTTCGACGCTCGCTATTGTCGGTCCTACCGGCAGCGGCAAAACCACTCTTGCCGCTCTTGTCGCGCGCCTTTGGGAAGCGCCCGAGGGCGCCGTCCTTATCGATGGGCGCTCCATCCGCGAATGGCCGCTCGACTCACTTCGCCGCGCCATCGGCTACGTCCCGCAGGACACCTATCTTTTCAGCGAAAGCGTCGGCGAAAATATCGCTTTCGGCTTGCCAAAATTTGATCTCGAGCGCGTGCGCGAAGCCGCCGAAGTCGCCAGCCTCGACGGCGACGTTCAGGAATTCCCCGCGAAGTACGACACCATGGTCGGCGAACGCGGCATCACCCTTTCTGGCGGACAGAAACAGCGCACCGCTCTTGCTCGCGCCATTGTGCGAGACCCGCGCATCCTCATCCTCGATGACTCGCTCTCCAGCGTCGATACCCAGACCGAAGAGCGCATTCTCAGCCGCCTGCGCGGCATCATGGGCGGACGCACCACCATTCTGATCGCCCACCGCACCTCGACCGTTCGCGATGCCGATCAAATCGTCGTCTTGCGCGATGGCCGCATCACCGAGCGCGGCACCCACGACGAACTTCTCGCGCGCGGCGGCTATTACGCGGACCTCTATCAAAAGCAATTGCTGGAAGAAGAGCTCGAACGGGCATGAGCAACATTCACGAAGAAGAGAAGCTCGGCAAAGCCTACGACGCGCACCTGATGCGCCGCCTGATGCAGTATCTGCGCCCCTACAAGTGGCGGGTCGTCCTCGCAATGGCGCTTGTCGCCATCGTGACCCCTCTCGAGCTCGCCCCTCCTTGGCTCTTTTGGAAGTCCATCGATGGCTACTTTACTCCCGCTCTAAAGCACCTAATTCCGCAGAGCCAGGCTTGGCGCGGCATCGAGTGGATCAGTCTCGCCTTCCTCGCCATCCTCATCTCCGATTTCCTCGCCCAGTACGCGCAAATTCGCATCATGCAGCGCGTCGGCCAGCAAACTATGTACGACATGCGCAGCGGGATTTTCGCGCATATCCAGCGCCTGCCCATGAGCTACTTCGACCGCAATCCCGTCGGTCGCCTCGTCACCCGCGTCACCACGGACGTCGACGCCTTGAACGACCTATTCGCCGCGGGCGTCGTAACGATGATCAACGATTTCTTCCTTCTAACCGTGCTAGCGGCCTATCTTTTCTACAAGGACCATCGCCTCGCCTTCGATGCTTTCGCTGTCCTCCCCTTCATTTTCGTGGTCACCTATTTCTTCCGCAAGTTTGTGCGCGACGCCAACCGCCGCATCCGCACGGCCATCGCCCGTATCAACGCCTTCCTCCAGGAATATATTTCCGGCATGAGCGCGGTGCAATTGTTCAATCGCGAGCGCAAAGCCCGCATCGAATTCGAAAGTCGCAATCGCGACAACATGAAGGCTTGGTACGATGCCATCCTCGCTTTTGCGCTCTTCTACCCTGCCGTCGAGTTTCTAAGCGTTGCCACAATCGCACTGATCTACTGGAATGGAGGAAATCGCGTCTTGGCCGGGCCCCTCACGCTTGGAGTGCTTGTTGGCTTCACGATGTGGGCTACGCGCTTTTTCCGCCCCATTCAGGACCTCAGCGAAAAATTCAACATCCTGCAATCCGCCATGGCCGCTTCCGAGCGCATTTTCAAGTTGCTGGATGAGCCCATCACCATCGATTCCGCTGCGCAGGCGGTCCGCCTCGATTCTCCGCGCGGCGAAATCGAATTTCGCAATGTCTGGTTCAGCTACCGCGATGTCCCTGAACCCGCAGATGAAGACTGGGTCCTGCGCGATGTCTCTTTCCGCGTTGAGCCCGGCCAGACTCTCGCCATCGTCGGCCACACCGGCGCCGGCAAGACCACCTTGATCTCCCTGCTCCTCCGTTTCTACGACGTCCAGCGCGGCCAGATCCTCCTCGACGGAATTGACATCAAGACTCTCAACCTGCAGGATCTGCGCCGGCACTTCGGCATCGTATTGCAGGATTCCTTCCTCTTCACCGGAACTATCGAGTCGAACGTTCGCCTCGGCTCTCCCGGCATCGACCGCCTAACCGTCGAGCGCGCCGTCGACGAAATCGGCCTCGGCGATTTTGTGCGCACCCTCCCCGAAGGCGTCGACACGAGCGTCAACGAGCGCGGCTCCACTCTCTCCGTCGGCCAGCGCCAGCTCATCTGCTTCGCGCGAGCCCTCGCCCACAACCCGCGCTTCCTCATCCTCGATGAAGCCACTTCCAGCGTGGACACCAAAACCGAGCTACAGATTCGCGAGGCCCTTGACCGTCTGCTTTCCGGACGCACCTCTCTCGTCATCGCTCATCGCCTCAGTACGATTCAATACGCTTCTCGCATCCTCGTCTTCCATAAAGGACGCCTCCGCGAGCAAGGCGCCCATCAGGAACTTCTCGCCCAGCGCGGCATCTACTACCGTCTCTACCAGCTCCAGTACAAGGAGCAGGAACTGGGCCTGCCCGAAGACACGCGCGACGCCGCCGGCAATCTCGCGGACCAGCCTCGCGGACCGCTCCCCGCTCCTCAGCCCGCCACGGATTGAGCGCCGTCACCGCGCATGCCTCCGATTCCGCTCCTCATCTCCGCAGGCGAAGCTTCCGGGGATATGTACGCCGCCCGCCTCGCGACCGCGTTGCAAAAACGCATGGACGTCGCTCTCTTCGGCATGGGCGGTCCCCAGATGCGCGCCGCTGGCGTTGACGTCATCACCGATTACAAGGAAGTCTCCGTTGTCGGCATCACGGAAATTCTCAGCCACCTGCCCTCGCTAATCCGCGCCATGCGCCGTCTCGTCTCCGAAGCCCAGCGCCGCAAGCCGCCTTTCGCCATCCTCACCGATTTTCCCGGCTTTCATCTCCGCCTCGCGCGCAAGCTTCGCCCGCTTGGCGTCCGCAACATTTACTACATCTGCCCGCAATTCTGGGCCTGGCGGCCGTGGCGAGTGCGCATTGTGCGCCGGCGTTTCGCCCAGGCTCTCTGCATTTTTCCTTTCGAAGAAGCCTTCTTCGGCAGCGCGGGCGTTCCCACGAAATTCATCGGCCATCCGCTCGTCGGCGCCGTGAATGCTACGCAATCCCGCGAAGACTTCTGCCGTCAGCAAAATCTCGATCCCTCCCAGCCGATTGTCACGATCTTGCCCGGCAGCAGGCACGCCGAGCTAGCCCAGCACATGCCCGTGATTCGCGAAGCTTGCGCCCAAATCCAGCAGCAGCGCCCCACGCAGTTTGTCGTGGCCGCAGCCGCTCACAGCAACCTGCACGAACTTAAAACGGGTTGGAACTCCGCGCTTAGCCTTCGCATCGTCGAAGGCCTGACCTATAACGCACTCGCCGCCGCCGACGCTGCCATCGTTTCCAGCGGCACCGCCACCGTTGAGGCCGCGCTTCTCGATGTCCCCATGGTCGTCGTCTATCGCGTAACTCCGCTCACAGCCCTGCTCGCCAAACCCCTCGTGCGCACGTCTTACTTCAGTATGGTGAACTTGATTGCCGAACGCACAGTCGTTCCCGAGCTGATTCAAAAGGACTTCACCCCGAAGAGAGTCGCCGATGAGGTCCTCGGCCTCCTGAATGATCCGCGCTCCCGCCAGGCACTTCGAGCCGGCCTCGCTGAAGTCCGCACGCGCCTGGGCCCTCCAGGGGCCGTTGACCGGGCCGCCGAAGCGATTGTCAGCCTACTCGCAAGCAGCCGTGGCAACGCTTAGCCCCGTGTCTGCTATCCTATATACGTAGAATGGTGTCGGTTCGCACCTCTGTGAAAGGTGCCCGCTGAAAGGTATTGGATGCCGGTTCGTCGAAGAATTCCAGCTAAGTCTGCCGTCTTGCTCCTCGTGGCCTTCTCTTGCGCCGCCGTTCCGCTCCGGGCCCAAGCGCCCCGGCCTGTCGGTTTTCTCGCACAGCGTTACGACGTCTCCGCCACGCTCGACTCCACGCGCCAATCCATCAGCGCCGTTGCCAAAATCGAGTTTAGAGCCTCGGAGGTTACCAGCAATCTCCGCGTCGAGTTGCATCCGAATCTGATCGTCAGTGACGTAAAAACTGCCGAAGGCAAATCGGTGGGATTTGGCCGCGATTCGATGAACCCACTGTATGTTCTCGTCACCCTGCCCACACCCGTGGCCGCGGGAGGGCAAGTCACATTGACGTTCACTTACGCCGGCTTGCTCGCCAACGAAGAGAACAGCCCGGTCCCCGGCGTGCGCGCTGCCGTCGTCGGCCACGATGACGCCTATCTGCTTCTTCCCTCCAGATGGTTCCCTCTCACCAACTATCCCTCCAATCGCTATACCGCCACTTTTCGTCTGAATGTGCCTGACAGCTTTGCCGTGGCCGGTTCCGGAAAGAGTTCCGCGCCGACACCCATGGCAGGAAAAACTGCCGGAGAGGGCGGACGTCTGCTGTACACCTTCGACTGTCCGACCCTCGGACCGCACGGCACATTCGTCGCCGGAAATCTCCAGTTGAATCCCAAGCAAGCGGAAGGAATCGACGTCGCGGTTTACGCCCCGCGCGCTGATTCCGCCAACGCACAAGGTTTTGCGGACGACGTCGCCCGCGCCGTTACGGTTTTTTCCGACATGTTCGGCGGCCTGCAGGACCCCGCCTTTACCATGATTCAATTGCCTGACGGCACAGTCCGCGATTTCGCTGCTCCTGGTGTCCTTTTGTTGAGCCGCCGCCTCTGGGAGCCGAAAACCGCCGAGCGCACCATCGCCCGCCTCGTCGCTTCCCAATGGTTTGGCGACTCCGTCCTTCCAGCCTCGCCAGGCGATGTTTGGGTTACTGACGGTCTGACCCGCTATTGCGAGGAGATGTACGCCGAGCAAAGCGCCGGTAAAGAAGCAGGCCTCCGCGCCGTCGATGAATTTGCAGTCGGCGCCTTGATGTATGAAGACGCCGCCCCCATCGCGCAGGCAGCCCGGCTGGCTCCCTACTCGAGCGACTATCGCTCGGTCGTGCTCAATAAAGGCGCCATGGTTTTCCACATGCTCCGCGCACTCATGGGCGATGTCGCCTTCAAGACGCTCCTCCATGATTTTGCAACGCAGTACGCGGGCAAGACCGTACGCATAGATGAATTCATTAATTTGGCTGACAAAGACGTCCAGGCAGCCGCCAAGCCCGGCGAGGTGGCCCCGAATCTCCGCGCCTTTTTCGCCCAGTGGCTCAATTCCACCGGCGTGCCCGACTTTACTCTCGATTACGTGACCTACCGCACTCCGAAGGGCTTTCGCGTCGTCGGCAAAATCAAACAACCCATCGATACCTTCAGCATGCCCGTTCAATTGCGTATAGATACAGAAGGTAACCCGGAGACGCAGTGGGTGGATGTTCTGGGCTTGGAATCACCATTTACGATCGAGACTTTCGGCCGGCCGAAACCGGGCGGCATCAAAATTGACCCGAATAACCTCGTACTCAAAGGCAGCACTCCACTTCGTGCTCGCGCCGCCATTGCCCGAGGAGAGGAGCTCGCCGAACAGGGTCTCTATTACGACGCCATCAAACAGTATCAGAGAGCACTCTCCATCCAGCCCGGCCGCCCGCTCGCCAATTTCCGCATGGGCGAAGCCTTCTTCTACCAAAAGAATTATCAGGCCGCCGCCAACGCCTTCCGCGAATCGCTGCAAGCCGTTCCCGAGCCCTCCGAAAAATGGACCGAGGTCTGGGGCCATGTCTACCTCGGCAAGATTTTCGATCTCCTCGGCCAGCGCGAGCGCGCCGTAAACGAATACAGCAAAGCCAAGCAAACCAACGACGACACCGGCGGCGCGCAACTCGAAGCCGAGCGCTGGCTCAAAAAGGCGTACACCGAAAGCGGCATCTCCGCCGCAAACCCTGCCAGCGGCGCCACACCCGCGTCCACGGCCCCCGTGCCGCCACCGGCTGGTGACCGGCCCGTGCTAAAAAAGCCCGGTCAATAATAGCCGGCGATCGCCGCTGGGGCCTGGCCCTGGCATCCGAAGTTGAACTGCACGGAAATTCCACCCGCATGCCAGTTTCCGGCAATGCGGCTACTCGTCCACCGACAGCTCGGGAGGTTCGCCGGGCTTGCTCCTCTCGCTTGCCTCTTAACCGACACAGCTTTGTGTGCTCAGACTCTGCAACGACGAGGATGGGCATGTCAGTGTGGGCTTATTTCCAAAGCGCGAGGAAATCAGGAAACGCTGCACAGCCATTGACAGTGTCTCCTTGTAATTCGGAACAGCACGAGCATGCATTCATACAAAGAAGCTTTGCAAAGTACTGTGGCTACTGATACCACCAACAGGCCGCTCCCCAAATAAAGTCTTCTTGTTCTGTCTGTAATAAGACAAATAGGACTTGACGCCGTAGTTGATATCTCATATCGTCGGCACGCACTGTCCACTTCTACCAGCAGAAGGACAAGCAGACGCTCCCGCTTTTTAGGCCGTCAAGAAGCAATTTCAAGTTTCCGCTACTCTTCTGCGATTTCCATCCGGGCGTGGGACCTTGCACTGAAAAAAATGGGAGGAACCGATGCACACCCGACTGACTACCTTTATCCTTTTCGCGCTACTGATACTGACGTGCGGGGCCGGCGCAGGATTTGCGCAAGAGGTCGATATGGTTGATCCGTCTTTTTTGGCAAACGCCTCCAGCAAAGCGTTCCATCCTCAACCACACGATCTGACCAACGGTCAGGCACACTCCCGATTCGGTATCAACGGGATCGATTCTATCCCCAACTTCAACGACCACTTCTTCGCGGATGGGTTCGATTTCAATGGCAATCCGAACCGTCACTGGTATACCAACACGGTCGGAAATCCGCCCCAGATGGGGGGTACCACACTCCTTGGCGCCCCGCTTCAGCCCGTGAATGTCGAACTGGATGACGCCAACGGGAATCTACGAATTGTGGGAGGTCACCCATTGATTTCGGATGCGACCAAATTCGTAGCACCAGTATTGGGATCCCCAGTATTCTCCAACTTCACTTACTCGAGCGGCGCCGACCCGACGCAGTTTTCGGACGCTATCCAGCGCGCCCAGTACTTCAACAAAATGAAACCAGACTGGCATACCCTGCTGCTGGCGGCTCCCAAGCCGGCCCTCACGATGCACATTCGGCAATCGGCAAACTGCCCAACCGGTCCTAAGTCCGCCGGATGTAACTATACTTTCTCTCTTAATGCCGATGGTACATGTTGCCGATTCATTTTGGTAAACGACAACCCGCCCGATTTTGTTTTCGAGACCGGCCTGGGCGGGATCGTGGTGACCGACATCTCGAACAATGTCATCACCACGAAAGACATGTCCTCGTTCTTGTTCCCCAACGTCTTTCTCTTCTTCGGAAATACTAACAATTGCTGTGTTCTGGGCTTCCACACGTACTTCTTCGAGCCGGGCAGCGATCCCGAACTGCGCTGGGTGCTGAACTATTCCAGCTGGATCAGCCCGGGGCTGTTCGGGGCAGCTTTCACGGACGTCACTGGTCTCAGCCACGAAATCGCTGAGACCTACAACGACCCATTCGTGGTCAGCGACAATGTGCACAACCTGACCCCCTTTACTCTCGCGCCTAACGGGGGCTGTTCGGAGGTTCTGGAAACCGGCGACGTCATCGAGGGTCTCCCGAACGCTACCTTTCCCATCACATTGAACGGCTTCGTGTACCATCCGCAGAACGAAGCCTTACAACAGTGGTTCAAGTTCGAGTCGCCCTCGAGCGCCTTGGGCCATGCCTACAGTTATCCAGACACTACGGTCGTGCCGCAGCTGTCACCGCCTCAGAAGTTTAATTGCCAGCCATAGAATCTCTTTTGTTCTGAGGCCTGGCCGGCTCACCGGCCGGGCCTCACTCACCGGATTTCACCTTTTGCGTCTGTATCCCTCACGGCAAACCCTTCCGATCACAACAAGGGAACATTCTAAAAGAGGTTTGACGCTCCTGTTTTTTCCCATGTCACATTTTTTCTTGACAAACTATTACTCCTGGTATACAGTAGTCGCTGGATATTATTGCGCCCTCTCCCCGTAGCGCCAGCATCTTGCTGGCGTTTTTGCTTTCTGGCGTCCGCCATTCAACCTAAGCCTTTTATTTGCAACACTTACAAGACCTGCACAATTTTGGTGCAAATTTGGCCAATCAAGCCCTTTAGAATGAACACTTGCGTAAACTTATAAAAACAAGTGACTTTAAGTTATTTAGAATGAACACTTACGGAAAAAAGGGGGAGGGGGGATCCCCCCGGCCGGGGTACAGACCGGGCACATCCCTGACAGAATAGACCGGGAGCATCCCTGACACTGCTGGAACTTTGGCAATTGCGTGTAAAACAAGCGCATGCCATGGAAAACGAGCAGTGTTATGGAAGA
>Ga0070693_100000249_pt1 | contig 25097 bp, 17 predicted proteins | sample KBSK1103metaG_FD_65472 | JGI IMG/M metagenome (GOLD analysis project Ga0070693, IMG submission 65472) | Corn, switchgrass and miscanthus rhizosphere microbial communities from Kellogg Biological Station, Michigan, USA - KBS K1-10-3 metaG | ecosystem: Host-associated > Plants > Roots >...
CGCCGCGGGTTGCTCGGATGCGCCGGATGGTTCAGGCTGATTCTCCTTTGCCGGGGCAGCCTGGGGGACAGATGCGAAATCATCGTTCGTCCACACTTTTTCCTTTTTCGGGGCCGGCTTGTGCTGCTTCGACGGTGTCTTGCTCTTTTGTGAATCACTCTGCGCAAATGCCGCGGAAGAAAGCCCCAGCGCCGTCGCCGAGGCCAGAATTGCTCGAATGACTATCGTATTTTTTGTGCTCATTGTTCGTTCCCGAATCCTTAGAAGTTTAATTCCCTGAAAGAAAGCACCTGATACGTCGGCGGCTGATTGGCCTGGCTGATCCAGCAACTGTTGTAATAGATGCCGTTGCCGCCGCCACCGGAGATGTCAAAGCCCACGTTTCCAAACGCAGGCAGTTCGTTACCGTTGGCGTCCCTAGTGGTTGCGGTGAAAATGGCACCGTCGAATTCATTGCTGCCGCCGCCGTTTCCAAGAAACGTCGTTGTGCCCTCTCCGACGACCAGGACTATGCCCTTCCATCCCGTGGTTCCGCTATAAGCAAAATTGCCTGTAACGACGAGAAGACCATAGCCAGTGAAGTTGCCGGTCATGCTGAAATCGCCATTTACGACGATCGTCTGCGGATTCGTTACAGACATGCCAGCAGGCATGTTTGCCTGGGTCGCATTTCCGTTGTACACCAGATCCGCGTTATTCGTAATGGTCTGGATCATTTGATCCAGGCTGGCTGGTGTCTGAAGTCCCGTGGTAAGCGCAACATTGCCCACACTCGGGTATGGGATTGGGTTGGGCGGTGCGCCGGCTACGGTAGGGGGCGGTGCAACCACCGCGCCCAAATAGTGATCGTCGCGGTTACTCGGTATTCCCGTGTACGGTGCAGGCGGCGGGGGATAGGGGTTGACAACGTTGTTTACATTGGTCGTTCCGGTTGTGCCAATGGCCGAGTAGAGGTTGTTTGTTGTATTACAGCCCGCAACCGGCGGAGGATTGCCAGACCCGTCTTGTCCGTTGACGTAGTATTGATTTGAGTTTGCGCCGCCGAATGCCACGTTATTGCCGGCCAGCGTCAGCGCCGAAGGAAAGTTGAGAGGATAGGCGACGGGAGCTACGACGTATTGCAGGAGCTTCCGTGTGCCATTGGGTAAAACCGCCAGCGTGGTGACTTCCAGCGCTTGCAGCGCGTTGGGGGTGGCAACAAGGTTAGGGAGGAGGTTAGGGGCGACCCCCAACATCGGGGGAACGATGAGGCTGGGTTTAGGCAGGCCCGTCGGGTCGTAATACAAAGGAGTGGTCGTATCTAAGCCGCCCCCGTTCACGTTCGTCTGAATAGACGCCTCCGTGGCCGCGTTGATGCGTACCCACTTAAATTCCGGCCCGTAATACGTCGTTCCGCCGGACGTAACGGTGGAAACCGAAGCGATTGTCTGCACGTTCGCAGCAACGGGCGCGGCGCCAAACTCCACCGCATACTCGTTGTCCGGAAAGTTCGCCAGCATGGTCCCCAAGGCTTCGCCTTGGCCCGCATTCGGATTCAGGATGTAGCGAACCTGGCCGACGTTCAGCGGCGCCCCTACCGGTATGAAATTGGCAATCGTATTGTTAAAGTAGTCCGCGTTCTTCTTGAGCAGCCGCCCGCGCGCTTCTTCCAGCCCCGCCGTACCCGCAAGATACGCGGCGGCCGAGGAGCGGTAGTTGCCTTCCAAAGCGCTTTCTCCACCTGAGGCTATGATCAGCGAAATGGCGATCACGCTGATGAGCATCAATACGAAAATGGCGACGAGCAGCGCGACTCCCGATTCACGTTGTTTGCGGCGGCTGTTGTAAGTGGATTTCATAGTGTTCTCCATAGCTTTACTGGTTCGGATTGAGCCGGTGCCCGCGGCCGTTCAGTTCCACCAGGCGGACTCTATTCGTCTGCATGTCGTTCTGCTGGGCCATGACAATGAGCCTGATTTGAACGTCGCGAACATTCGAGGGCGAATTGCTGGCGCCCGCATTCTGGCAAAGCACGGTGCCGGCGGGCGCATCACAATAGAACTGGAAAACGGGCTGAGCGACTCCCCCAGGGAACATCGTCGGATAGGCCGCTTGAAAGGTGGCAATCTGCGCGGCCGTCGCGTTGTTCATTACGTTTGTGACGTAAGGAAGCATGACGTTTGCCGGGGCAGTGGCCGCCCACGGGTCCGGTCCCGCCGTCTTGGGTACAGCGCCGCGGAAGAGTGTAGTGCCCTGCAATTGATAGCGGATCCAGCTCACGCCATTCCCGTCGTTGATGTCTCCTTCAAAGATCACGTCAAAATCGGTGGGGGTGAGGCACGTTCCGCCGCCGGCCGTGCCAATGAGGCAGGGAACTCCAGCTGCATAGCCGGGCTGCCAGCCGAGCGGCCCGACGGCATAGAGATTCGCGGCGGGCAATACCGTAAAATGATTCTGCGGAGGGTATCCCGCAGTATTCGCGTCACGAACAATCTGATCCAGTCCGAGCCGGGCCTCCTGGAAAGAGGCGAGCAGCCGCGACTCGGTGCTAAATTGCTTCTGGGAATTTCCCAGCAGCCTGAAAATCGCGCCGCAGATGATCATGAAAATGGCCACTGCAATCATCAGCTCCAGCATCGTAAAACCCAATTGCAGCTTTTGCTTCGGCTTAAGAGAGAGCTTCATTTTTGCACCATGGCATCGAGAGTGACCGGCGGGAGGGGAATGTTGCCGCCCGTCCGGCGTACGCCCACGATGAATCGCTTGCCGGTTGCATTCACCCCGTTTGCGTAGGTAACGACCGCCCAGCGAACGTCGTAGGGAACTCTAAACGGATCGTTGGGATCGGTATAAATGAAGCTATAGCCACCTACGGCTGCGACCGTAAAGTTGATCAGCGGCCGGTTGTTAAACATGATGACGGGGCTGCCGACGGGCACCAACGGAGTGGCGGTATTCCCCAGGTTGCAGTTAGCTGCCGGAGGGCATAGCACCCCTTGAGGGTCAGTAAACGTCGCCGCCGAAAGGGGCTGATCCACCATCACGTCTATTTCCCGCTGGGCAAACACCAGCGCCGTGGAATCGTCGCGATTGGCGGTATTCAGACGGATCGACAACGGAATGAGCTGCGCTACTCCAACGACGCCCACCACCATGACAATCGTGGCAAACAACGTCTCGATCATGGTGAAACCGCTCTGTTTAAACCGCTGCTTGCTGAATATCCTTCCCATACTCATCCTCTTTCGTCGATTCGCCGCAGTTAGTTGGACCGAGACCAGGCGCCGGTACTATCCGTTGACCAAATCTGTATGGAACCAGTGGGAAGCACGACGACGGCTCGATTGCCCAAACGCGGGAATGCCGTGTTTCCAATGTAGAGAACGCTGACCGCTGGAGGCGCTGTAGCTCCACGGTGGTCAAAGGCGACGAAACCATTCGTGGGAGATATGTTGGTTAAGGCGGGAACGCCCACTAAGCCCGCCAGGCCCGCCGTGTTGGGGACAACGCCAGAGGGGACCAGGGTGACCGCACCGGGAAATAGCGCCTGTTTTTCCGTCGGCTGAACGTTTCCACTATTGTTGGAATCGGTGAAAATGAAAGTGCCGGCTGGCCTGGCAAGAACTTGGGCATTTAGAGGAGTCAGGGCCGGAGCATTCGTGCGGATGGCCTCGTAGTGAGTGAATTTGAGAACACCGGCAACCTGGTTGGCGGCGTCGTTCAGCTGGTACATGCGGTAGGACTGCATGAAGGATGGAAGAGCGACGGCGCTCATGACCGAGATTACGGCCAAGCCGATGAGGAGCTCCAGCATCGAGACTCCGGCTTGCCGGCCCTTACGCTTTGCAACTTGCCTTGATTCGGCTAGCATCTTTGATCAGCTTCTTCCTCAGCAGGCGCCCCGTGGTGCTCCGCTGCGTTAAATCAGGTTCTGTACGCTGCTGGATGAAGCAGCTCCCGAACCAATGCGTGAATTCCCGTAATGCATTGAAACTATGAGTTTTATTTTCCTATTGCTCGAGGAGGGAACAACGCTCCAAATCGAGATGGGTGAAAACGTTACAATTTAGGAGCGTAGTAAGGGCGATTCTCAACGGCCTGTAACTTGGGAACGCTGGGATTATCCTGACCGAGGCCGCCGTTCAGTTACCGAGAACGTTGACTCGGAATTGCGGAGCCGCATAAATTGATTCTGACTCGCATTTCGACAAGAATGAGGAGCTTGTCCAACCGAACTCACAGCGGCGTTTGCTTTCGATCACTTCAAATCCCTGCCAAGGGCTGGCTTCTCATCGAAATCCCGGGCCTCTTCACTTGGTGGGCGCGACAGTTTCATTGGCCTCCGCCATTTTCATGTGCCGCGCAACGTAAGCCGCCAGAAGATGGTCAAGCTCCTGTGGCCGAATCGGCTTCGTGAGATAACCATCCATTCCGGCCGCCAGGCATTTCTCGCGATCCCCCTTCATGGCGTGAGCGGTTAACGCGACAATGGCCTGATGGAGTCCGCTGCCTTTTTCCTTTTGTCGTATTGCCACAGTGGCCTCGAGCCCATCCATCTCCGGCATCTGGACGTCCATGAGCACAAGGTCAAACTTCTCCTTTTCCAGCGCCTTCAGGGCTTCTAATCCAGTAGCCGCTACTGCAACCTGATGTCCTCTTTTTTCCAATAGACGCACTGCCAGACGTTGGTTAACAAGGTTGTCTTCCGCAATCAGCACGCTCAGGAACGCATCTGGTTCGCGCGCATCTTGCAGCGAGAAACGGGTAACCAATGGAATGGCGCCCTGCTGCTCACGCGCACCGAGCACGCGAGCAACGGCTTCCCGCAACTCGGATTGTCGGATAGGCTTGAGCAGGTACGCAGAGACCCCCAGTTCCTGGCACCGTGCCGCATCGCCGCGATGGCCCGCCGAAGTAAGCATCATAATCGTGGCCGTGGACACTTCCGGCCTTTTGCGGATTTGTTCGACCAAAGTGAAGCCATCCATGTCCGGCATATGCATGTCCGTCAAAATCAGCCCATAGGGCTCACCCGCTTCGCGCGCCGCTGATAGCTGTGCAAGTGCTTCCTTGCCGCCCTCGACGGAAGTCGGCTTCATTTGCCAGCGCATCAACATCCCTTCCAAAATCCGGCGGTTGGTGCGGTTGTCGTCCACCACCAGGACCTTCACGCCTTGCAGGAGCTCTGGCGGGGCGATCGTGCCCACCTTAATTTCCTTGGCGTCGGCCGCCCCCAACTGCGCCGTGAAGTGGAACTGGCTTCCACGGCCCACTTCACTCTCCACCCAAATTTTGCCGCTCATCATGTGCACCAGCCGCGTCGAAATGGTCAGTCCTAATCCTGTGCCTCCGTACTTTCGCGTAGTGGAACTGTCGGCCTGGGAAAACGGTTCAAAGATGGATTTGCGCTTATCCTCGGGAATTCCGATTCCAGTGTCGGCAACGGTAAAATGACAGAGCCAATCGAGGCCCGCTCTCCCCTCGACTTGGACCTTCACAGCGATCTCCCCGCTGCCGGTGAACTTGATGGCGTTGCCCACCAGGTTGATCACTATTTGCCGCAGCCGGCTCGAATCTCCTCGCACAATCTCGGGCACCTCCGGCGCCACTTCGCAAAGCAATTCCAGTCCCTTCTCGTCCGCCCTCAAGGCCAGCGTTTTCAGCGTGGATTCCAAACTCTCGCGCAGATCAAAATCGATGGCCTCCAGGTCGATCTTTCCGGCCTCAATCTTGGAGAAGTCCAGAATGTCGTTGATGACCGTCAGAAGAGTATCCCCCGACATTTTCACGGTTTCCAGATATTCGCGCTGCTCCGGTGTAAGCGCTGTCTCGAGCGCGAGGTCCGTCATTCCCATGACGCCGTTTAGCGGCGTGCGAATCTCGTGGCTCATGTTGGCCAAAAACTCGCTCTTGGCGCGGCTGGCTGCCTCCGCGGCCTCCCGCGCCACTTTCATTTCTGCTTGCACCTTCTTGAGGTGAGTAATGTCATGGCCGATGCCCGCGAGCCCGGTGATTCGCCCATTCTTGTCCCTCAAAGGTACCTGGGTAGTCATAATCTCGCTCTCGTTCCCTTGAGAATCCACGCCTTTCTCTTCGCGGTTGACCACTGCTTGCCCTGAACGAATTACAGTCTGTTCGTCTTCGTAGAATGTTGCGGCCAACTCAGGAGGATAGAAGTCAAAATCGCTTTTTCCGAGCAGCTCCTGGGGAGTCTTCGCTCCCATTTGCCGGGCTACGGCTAGGTTGGCCAACAAAAATCGGCAGTCCGCATCTTTTACGTACATAAAATCGGGAACGTTGTCGATCAATGCTCGCAGCATCTTTCGTTCTTCGGACAGCGCCTCTTCCGCCCGCATTCGCTCGTTCACCTCCAACTGCAATTCCTGAGTGCGCGCCTGGACGCGGAGCTCTAGTCCCTCCTTTGCGCCTTGCAGTGCCGCGTCGCGCTCCTCAATCTGCTCCAGCATTTGGTTGAATGAGCCTATGAGCATTCCCACTTCGTCATCACCGCGTGGGATCGCGCGAAGGGTGTAATCCTTCTTGGTTGTAACTCTGCCCGCAACGTGCGCCAGATGCAGTATGGGTTCCGTGATTAGTCTTAGGAGCCGCGTGGAAACAAAGTACGTTGCCAGGACGGAGATCAGGATGACCACCGCGGAAATCATCGTGTATTGCCTTATGTGCGCTTGCAGCGCGCCGAGGTCCGAAATGATGGCGATGGCCCCGGTTTTCTCGATGCCCACGGAAACAGTCCGGAACAGCGTGAGCGAATTCTTCTCAAATTGTTCTCCGTCTGCTCGCCAAGGAGGCATCGTGAACTTACGGTCAGTCCCGTCGCGGCGATATTCCGCGAAGACCTTTCCATGACGGTCATAAAGGCATGCGGCGACAATATGACTTTCCGCCCGGAGGGCGGCTAGCATTTCCTGAGCGGACTTTCGATCGTCAAAAGCCAGAGTGGCTGCCGTGTTTGCTCCTAAAGTATCGGCGAGAACCGTAATTTCAGTGGTCATCTCGGCGCGAAACCTGGCTTTCTCGAAAAGGTCAAAGCTTAGGCATGCAAGGCTCAGACCAGCAAGACTTGTGCACACGATGACGAAGGTCAGTTTGCGTAAAATGGATGCATTTCTCATATGCCGCGTTTAACGGTCCATCTGCGCGCTCCTGCTATCACTTCAAGCGCAGACACTTCAGCCTCTCGCGGGAAGGAAGTGCACATCTGGTACCGAATTGCAACGCTTTAACCGCAGTCAACTTGTTTACTTTCAGTACGTTAGCCCGTACTAGGGGCGCAGGGTCTTTCCTGAATTGAGCCGGAAGGCGTTGCCTGTGCCATAGTGGTGCAAGGTGAGTTCGCGGCACCGCCAGAACTTTTCTTCGCGGCCGCATTGCCATGCAACTTGCCTCGCTGATCTTCGGTATGATTGCTGGAGCCGGAATGGCCTTGCTACAATCTCGCGCGGAAACACCGCGGTTCAGAAAGAGGAATGAATGGCTGGATTTGCCGGTGTCGATTTCATCGATTTTGATTCGCAGTTGAACGACGAAGAAAGGCTGGTCCGGCAGACAGCGCGGCAATTCGTCGACAACGAAGTCATACCCATCATCGAAAAACACAGCCGCGAGGGAACCTTCCCGAAACACCTGGTGCCGCAACTCGGAGAGCTGGGATTCTTTGGCGCGAACTTGCAGGGCTATGGCTGCGCGGGTATGTCCAACGTCGCCTACGGCCTTGTGACGCAGGAGCTGGAGCGCGGAGATTCCGGCTTGCGCAGTTTCGTTTCTGTGCAGAGCGCGCTGGTAATGTATCCGATTTATGCGTATGGCAACGACAAGCAAAAAGAGAAGTGGTTGCCGTTGCTTCAGCAAGGCACAGCGATCGGCTGTTTTGGATTAACGGAGCCGCAGTTTGGTTCAAATCCCGGTGGAATGCTCACGCGGGCTGCGAAGAATGGCAGCAAATATGTTTTGAACGGCGAGAAGATGTGGATCACAAGCGGCTCGATCGCGGACGTCGCGGTGGTGTGGGCCAAGTGCGAGGACGAAAAAATTCGCGGGTTTCTGGTGGAAAAAGGCACACCGGGATTCAAAGCGTGGGACGTACATGGAAAATGGTCGTTGCGCGCCTCGGTGACTTCCGGATTGGCGTTCAGCGACTGCGAGATTCCGGAAGAAAATTTGCTGCCGAATGTCGTCGGACTGAAAGGGCCGCTGGGCTGTTTGAATCAGGCGCGCTATGGCATCGGCTGGGGAGCGCTGGGCGCGGCGATGGCTTGCTACGACACGGCACTGCAGTATGCCAAGACGCGCAAGCAATTTGCGAACAAGCCCATTGCTTCGCACCAGCTCGTACAGGAAAAACTGGCGTGGATGATCACGGAAATTGTGAAGGGCCAACTGCTGGCGCTGCACGTCGGACGATTGAAGGACAACGGCAAAGTGGATTTCTCCCACATCTCCATGTTGAAGATGAACAACGTGGCCATCGCTCTGGAGACGGCGCGCAAGGCGCGCGATATTCTTGGCGCGAACGGCATCGTCGACGATTACTGCATCATGCGGCACATGAACAACCTCGAAAGTGTTTATACCTACGAAGGAACAAACGACATCCACAAGCTGATCATCGGGGAGAAGATCACGGGCATTTCCGCATTTATGTGAGTGCAACCGAAGCCGGGCTAAAGCCTGTCCCACTCCAGCCAACCAAACTCGCGAGTCGTTGAATCTTGTATGCTGTAGGGGCACGGTATATCGTGCCCCTACGGGAGATAACTCCATGCCTGCATTCACACTCGTGGCTCTTCGTTCATTCATTCGAGGAATCACAGCTTTCCTGGCTCTTTCGGTCTCGCTGTGCGGAGTGGGGACAGCGCAACAAAGGAAAGCTCCGGCGGAACAGAAGCAGAAAATTCGCGCCATCACCGCGTTCGTTAACCTGGACCGCACGCAATATCTGCTGCAAATTGCGGACGCCGTGAAAATGCTGAAGTACGCGCGCACGGTCTTTGAATCGCGCGGCTTTGAAGTCCAGACAATCCGCATCGCGACCCAGCCGTTTCCCGAATACATACAGGGATTAACGACGGACCAGGCGCTGACATTTTTCAAGGATTACGACCTGCTCGCGCAGAAGGACGGTTTTGCAGCGTCCATCGGGCCGGCGATGTTGAACGCTGCGGATAGTCCGGCGCAGGCCGATCTGCTCGCGGATATTCTTCTTAGTACGAAACAGTTGAACGGCAGCCTGGTGGTGGGCGGCCCGGATGGCGTGCGCTGGCCCGCAGTCGGCGCCGCGGCGCGCGTGATAAAAAAACTCGAAGACACCGAGCATAGCCAGGGCAATTTTCGATTTGCGGCCATCGCCATGGTGCCGCCGCTGACGCCATTTTTCCCTGCGGCCTATCACACCGGCTTCGGCCACCAATTCGCGATCGCCTTTGAGTCCGCCGACATCGTGGCCGCGGCTTTCAAGAATGCCCCGGATCTGGCAACGGCGCGGCAGCGATTGATCGATGCACTTGGCAAAGTCGCCTTTGATGCCCAAGCCCAGGCAGGTCGCGTCGACCAGGACACGGGCTGGGCGTATGTGGGAGTTGATCTTTCGCCCGCACCGCTGAAGGATGTTTCGATTGGCGCAGCGATAGAAAACCTGACGACGCAACCCATTGGATCGAGTGGAACTCTGACCGCGGCGGCGATCATCACTTCCGCACTAAAAGACATCAAGGTTACCCAAACCGGCTATTCCGGGCTGATGCTGCCGATCCTTGAAGATTCCAGGCTCGCGCAGCGCTGGAGTGAAGGACGCATTTCGATTGATTCGTTGCTGAGCTACAGCGCGGTGTGCGGGACTGGTCTCGACACCGTGCCTCTCCCCGGGGATATCAGCGCGGAGCAACTCTCGCTCATCATCGGGGACATGGCCAGTCTGGCGGTGAAGTGGCACAAGCCGCTCTCGGCGCGGCTGTTCCCGGTCGCAGGTAAGGGTGCAGGCGATATGACGGAGCTGGACGGTCAATTCCTGGTGAACGCGACGATCCAACCGCTCGAGAAGAAGTGAAAAGTTGCGCGGGCTGAGTTGATTACTTGCTTGGATTCAGGCACGTCTCGAAGCGCGGATCGTAGGCGGATTTTTTCCCTCGTGAGACTGGCGATGACAGAAGACTTTTCTAGATACCACCATCCGGTGGGAAAGTTGTTTGCTCAGCTATCCGCGGCGGAGAATTTGGAAAGATATCGGTTGAGCGAGGAGCAGGTCGAATTCTTCCGCGAGAACGGATATTTGAAGGGCGTGCGCATTCTAACAGATGAACAAGTAGAGGCTTTGCGCGGGGAACTGGAACACTTAATGGATCCGGGGCATGAGGGCCGGGAGCTGTTTCACGAATATCATTCGAACGAGTCGACCGATCCAAACCGCGTAGTCTTTCACGCGCTGGGGGCTTGGCGTGTCATGCCCGGCTTTCACGACCTGCTGTGGAACCCGGCGTTCCTCGTGCCGGCATCGCAACTGCTTGATGGCCCGGTGCGCTTCTGGCACGACCAGCTTTTCTGCAAGCCTGCGCGGCATGGCGGAGTGGTGGCATGGCACCAGGATTATTCGTATTGGACACGCACAACGCCGCTGGCTCATCTGACGTGTTGGATCGGACTGGACGATTCCACGCGCGAGAACGGCTGCCTGAATTATGTTCCGGGAAGCCACAAGTGGCCGGACTTGCCGAAGCCGGTTCTGACGGGAGAGATGGACGGAATCCGCAGCAGTTTGCCGCTTGAGTTGAAAGATAAGTTCAATCCGGTGGCGATTGAGTTGAAAAAAGGTGAGAGCGCGTTTCATCATGCGCGTACGATGCACGGTTCGGGCGCAAACGATACCCCGCGGCCGCGGCGGGCCACGGTGATCAACGTGTTTCGCGATGGCGTAATGTCGAATGCGGATGAGCCGCTGCTCGCAGGCGTTCCAGTGCTTCCTCGAGGGAACAAAATGGAAGGACAGTTCTTTCCGCTGCTCTTCGAGCCGAAGCCGCCCAACTGTTGACTCTTTCCCACGGCTCGTCGACTATAAGCTTCAAACTAACCTATCATTGGCGTCCGCGGAGGAGCGCATGTCTATGGAAGAACAACTTAGCCTGGAATTCCTGCGCGTAGTCGAAAATGGCGCGATGGCCGCAGCGCGCACCATGGGATTCGGCGATCGTCACAAGGCCGACGAAGTGGCGGTCGAGGCGATGCGCAAGACCATGGACGCGGTGCAGATGGACGGCACCATCGTGATTGGCGAGGGCGAGCGCGACGAAGCGCCCATGCTGTACATCGGAGAAAAGGTCGGGCTGGCGACGCACGCACCCAAGGCGCTTTTTCCGGAGGTTGATATTGCCGTCGATCCGCTGGAAGGCACGAACCTCTGCGCGATGGGGGCGCCCAATTCGATCGCGGTCCTGGCTGCAAGCGAGCGCGGCGGCCTGCTGCACGCGCCCGATTTGTACATGGAAAAAATCGTGGTGGGGCCTTCGTGCAAAGGCGCGGTCGAGCTGGACGCTCCCGTTGCCGATAATTTGAAATCGATCGCCAAACGGCTGGACCGCGATGTAGAAGATCTCGTCGTCATCGTGCTGGACCGGCCGCGCCACGAAAAGTTGATCGAAGATATTCGCAGAGCGGGCGCACGCATACGGTTGATCGGCGATGGCGATCTATCGGCAGGCATCTCCTCTGCAGTTGTAGGAACAGGAGTGCATGCGGTGATGGGCACGGGCGGCGCGCCCGAAGGCGTGCTGACCGCGGCGGCACTGCGCTGTTTGAACGGGCAGATTCTGGCGCGCCTGGTGATCGGCAAACCGGAAGATCAAATCCGCCTCGAAAAAATGGGCGTGAAGGATCCCAAGCGGATTTACGACACGGAGGATCTGGCGCCGGGCAAGAAAATGATTTTTGCGTGCACGGGAGTCACGGACGGCAACATTTTGAAAGGTGTGCGGTTTTTTGGTGAAGGCGTGCGCACTTCCTCGATGATTCTAACGTTGGATGACCGGCAGGTGCGCTTTGTGGATTCCGTGCACCTTGATAAGCGGCCCGATATTAAGGTGCGCTTCAACTGAAGCGTGCGCGCGCGGCTTCTGTTGGATTGCGCCGGAGCTTATTGCGGGCTTTTCGTGAGAGCCAGAAAAACGCCGTCGTCGACCGCGACGGAGCGCGTGAAGAAAGTCGCCAAGCTCCCACCTGCAAGCGCAACGTGACCGGCGCCGCCGCTGATGGCTGGACCCGCAGGCTGGGTGATGCCGGTTCCCGAGCCGTTGCCAGGTTGCAGCGAAATGCGCATCGTCTTCGGCGTGCAATTCGCCGCGCCGAGACAGGTATCGCGAACGAAAACCTGCCGATAGCCGCTGTTGGGTGCGCTCGTCCCGGATTTGCTCACCGCCTCGGCTGTGGAATGCGCCGGCGTGACGGCCAGGAAGGCGACGAAGCGCCCCGAGGCACTGATGGACGGGAGGATGCCTTCCGTGCCAACAAGAGTTCCGTTGGGATCCGTCGAGATCAATTGTGTCGAGGGAGTGCAGGGAGCGCTTGCGCCGAAGCAGGTGTCGCGGAGATAGACTTGGCGGCCCGTGCTGGCCTCCGAAACAAGATTTGCCGCTGCGGAGCTGAACGCGACGTAACGTCCATCGGAACTGATCGAGGGGGAATGGCTGTCGTCCCCGGCGGCGGTGCCATCCAGCGCGGAAGAAATGAGAACCGTGCCCGGCTGGCAAGATGAGTCCGCGCCAAGGCAAGTATCGCGGGCGAAAATCTGCGTGTGACCGTTTTGCGAAGCCGTGAACGAGACATAACGGCCATCCAAGCTGACTGCGGGCGTCTCTTCTTGCACCATAGCGGCGCTCGTTTTGGCGGCAGCTGCGCCCGGGTCTGTGATGGTGAAGGTAGTCCCGTTGCTTGTGCCGCCGCCTCCGAAACCGCTGCAGTTAACCTCGCACGGTGGCGAAGGCAGCGGCGGCGCGGGAGGATTATAGGCGGTCACGGTGGCGCTACCCGCGGTGGCGAGTAGCGTCGCGGGCACTGTCACTTGGATTTGTGTGGCAGTGATGGTCGTCGGCGTAAGCGTCGTTTGTGTTGTCGTATTCCAGCGCACCTGAGAACCACCCGAAGGATCCGACGTTAGCAGAAAATTTGTGCCTGTGATGGTTAGGGTTTGAGCCAAACTTCCCGCAGGGACGCTGCTGGGACTGATGCTCGTAACCGTGGGAGTGGGATTGGCGGGAGGAAAAACTTCGAAAGCCACGGGATTGGAAAGCCCGTTCGTCCCCGTGCCGGAATGAGGCTGAAGGGTCTGGACGAAATAAGTGCCCGCTTTGGCCGTCATTGCGGCGGGGACGACTGCAGTCACTGAAACAACGGTTCCCGTATCATTTGCCGGGGCGCATACGTTCACCGCGGTAGTCGTCACGACGCATGTTTTGAGATCGTGCTGATCCCACGTGACGATGGTCCGCGTTACAAAGCCTTGGCCCGTCAACGTGATGGTCAGGTCCGCTCCACCGGCGTTTACGTTGGAAGGCGAAACAAATTGTAAGAAAGCACCCGTATTGCCTTGAAAGGTGTTGCCGTAATCGTTGCAACCTGTTGCAGCGAGAATCGCCGCACACGCGACAGCCAGTGCTGTCCAGGACCGCTTCATCGAGACTCCTTCATCGTCACTGGTTTCCCCGGCTTGACCGGGATCAACCTGTCTGGTCAAACGGCGGGGAACCCCCGGTGCCAGTATGCTTTTGGGGTGAGATGCGCAATTCGCGCGTCGCGTTGACCCCGGTCCAACCGGAGCCACGCAAACCTTGTCCAGCCCGCCCGGCGTTCAGCAACCTCCGCCTGCCCTGAATCTGCGGGACTGGTCAACCCTACATGCTTACCATTCTCCCTGAAGTAAGGTCAATGAGCAATTCTTGCACGCTGGGGGCCGGGAGGCGCGGCAACCCGCACATTTTCAGTGACTCGCGGAGTTCTCCCCAACGCCCTGGGCGGCCAATGACGCGCTTACAAGTTCTTGGATCCGAGTGCGGCACTCGGCATCCTGAACGCGATGGGATGCGGCGGCTCGGTAGCAAGCGAGGGCCTGCTCCTTGCGTCCCACTTTGGCATACAGATCGCCACGGGCCAGCTGAAAGAGAGGATTAGATGGATATTTTTCAACTAAGGGACCGATGACGCCAAGCGCCTTCTCGTAATGCTGATCGTAGCGGTGCAGGTTCAGCGCAAGATAAAACTGAGCCGCGGCGGGCGTAAGCACTCCTGTGGCAATATCGTGTTCCAGCAGCCGGATGCCCTCTTGCTTGTTGCCGCTCGGGATGCCCATGAAGAAGCCAAGAAACTTGGCGATCGCGCTGAGAGTGTCGACGTAATAATTGTAGAGGCCTAGTCCAAACTCTGCGTCCGTGAGGTTCGGGTCGAGCTTGATCGCGCGGAGAAAATGCTCGCGGGCGCGGACTCCGGCGCGGGCCGTAGCGCGATTTTCGCCTCGAAGCCCGTAGAGCCGTGCGGCGAACGCATCACCCATTCCCGCATAAAATTGCATTTCAGCGCTTTCGCGATCCTTGAGCTGCGCCATTGCAATCGACGAAGCCTTTGCAGCTAGATCCAGGTAGTGTTGATCCGCCGCAAGCTTTCGCCGATGCCGTGCGTCGGTCATCCCGTACTTGAATTCCGCGGAGGTGCACCAGATTTTCCACCACAAGGCTTCCGCCTCCAGCAGGTAACCCAAGGGGTGGTCAGGTTGTTCTTTTTGCACGCGCTGCGCATCGGCCACGGCCGCATCCGTATCGAACGAGTAGATGTGTTCGATCGCCTCGGAAGCTCCACGCGGCAATTTCAGTTCCTGGGCGCGCGCCTTCGGTGCCAGGGAGCCGAGGCCCATCATGAATGTGCAGAGAAGTATCGCGACCCGTGGAAGGGCACGGATTGGGTTCATGCCGCCACCCGCTGCGTCTCCGAGAAAGTCCCGGTCAGTCATTGACAGGCGGGCAGGACCCCCTCCGGAAGAGTTTAAACAGTTCGCCGCAACTTGCAAACGGAAATGGCGGCAGACGTGAATAGAAACCTTGGAGAGGCGTGAAAAATTGCGCGTTAGCCGTCGCGCGTCGCATTTGCTATTCTCGGCGGCGTGCCGACGACACCTGAGAATGTTACTCCAGGCAAAACCGGGAGCCTGCCCATAGAGCAGGCTTCTGGTCTCGAGCGCGGCCTGGGCCTGAAAGAGGCCGTGGCGCTCAACATGATCGAGATCGTGGGCATCGGCCCCTTCGTCGTCACCTCGCTGGTGATCAAGGCGATGGGCGGGCCGCAGGCGCTGACCGCGTGGGTGGCGGGAGCCGCGCTGGCTACCCTCGATGCCTTCGTGTGGTCGGAACTCGGCGCAGCCATGCCGCGCGCCGGCGGAACGTACGTTTTTCTCCGCGAAGCCTACGGTCCTGGACGCTGGGGCCGCTTGATGTCATTCCTCTTCGTTTGGCAGACCTTTATTCAGGCGCCGCTCTCCATCGCCTCTGCCTCCATCGGATTTGCTCGCTACGCCGGATATCTCCACCCGCTCTCGGCGCTGCAGGCAAAAGCTGTATCCGGGGGCCTGGTTCTCCTCCTTGTGGTTTTGCTCTACCGGCGCATTACTACCATTGGAAAAATCTCGGTTTTGCTTTGGACCGGCGTGGTTGGCACTCTTCTCTGGCTGATCTGGGGTGGCGCGACCCACTTCAACGCGAAAATGGCGTTTGATTTCCCACCGGGCGCGTTTTCACTTTCTTGGGTGTGGTTCGCGGGGCTGGGCGCGGCGATGGTAAATACGGTCTACAGCTATTGGGGCTACTACAACATTTGCCATCTTGGTGGAGAAATCCGCAATCCAGAACGGAATATTCCGCGCGGAATTTTTCTCTCTATTTTCGGGATCACCTTGCTCTATCTGGCCATGCAGACGAGCATCCTGGGAGTCGTGCCATGGCGCGAAGCTCAGAACTCCAAATTTATTGTCAGCACATTCGTCGAGAGACTGTACGGCCCGCACGCCGCTCAAGCCGCAACGTGGATGGTTCTGTGGATCGCGCTCGCCTCCGTGTTCTCCGTTCTGCTGGGATATTCGCGCGTTCCCTACTCCGCGGCCTTGGACGGAAATTTCTTCCCAATCTTCGGACGCCTGCACCCGACCAAACACTTTCCGTACGTCTCGCTTCTGGTTCTCGGCGGGCTCGCCTTCCTATTCAGCGTGACCTTGAAGCTCGAAACGGCCATCGCCGGCATTCTGGCGATGCGCCTGCTGGTTCAGTTCATCGGGCAAGCCGTGGGAGTAATACTTTTGCGGCGGCGCTGGGGATCGGCGCGGCTTCCATTCAAAATGTGGCTCTATCCGTGGCCGGCCCTGCTGACCATACTTGGGTGGGCCTGGCTTTTCTGGCAAACCGGCCCCGCGAGAAAATGGGGGCTGGCGGAAATCGCGCTGGGTGCGCTCGCATTTCTTATCTGGACCCGTAAGATGCGACAATGGCCGTTTGCAAAAGTGGACCTTTTAAAAAGTGACTGAACCGGAGGCTGCGTGAATCGTCTATTCCAGAAGTTGGTCGGATCACTTATCTTTGGTATCGCGCTCGCATCCTTTTCGGCGCAACCGGCGGTCCCGCAATTTCCCCCTGCTCCGGGAACAGGCCCCGGCCTTCCGGAAACCATCGAGGCCATCGACAGCGCGAGCGTCACCACGCGCATCCTCTATATCACCGCGCATCCTGACGACGAATCCGCGACCTTGCTCACTTACCTCGCGCGTGGGCTGCATGCCGACGTGGCTTTGTTGACTCTCACGCGCGGCGAAGGCGGACAGAACGATCTCGGACCGGAGCAAGCGCCTCAACTTGGATTAATACGCACTCAGGAATTGCTCGCGGCAACGCGCGGCTACGGCATAAAACTCTTTTTTGGAAGCGCGCCGGATTTCGGATTCTCGAAAACTCCCGAAGAGACGGAAAAGGTTTGGGGCGACGCGGTCCTTGGAGAAATCGTGCGCGTGATCCGCACCTATCGTCCGAACATCGTGATCAATGGCTGGGGCGGGGTTCATGGCGGTCATGGCCACCATCAAACTTCTGGATTGTGGACGCCCAAGGCCGTGCTGATGGCGGCGGATCCCAAAGCATTTCCCGAGCAAATATCCAAGGACGGATTGACAGCCTGGGGAAACTCAGTTTATCCAGTACAGATTCTGGACACGGAGCGAGGTGGTGCAACCGGCACCGCTTCGAATGGTTATACTCTGCCCGTCGACGAAATCTCTCCGCTCTGGGGCAAGACCTGGCGCGAAATCGCTCTCGATGCTTTCTCTAATCACCGTTCGCAGGGCATCACAGGGTTTGTCAATTCACCGTTCCTCCGCCGGCCGCTCGTGCTGGTCCGCGAGGATGGAAATAAGCTCGATTCAGCGAGCTTTGCCGAGCCACTTCATGAGCTTCCGAGCGAGGCCGCACCGGAGGGAACGTTTCGGCATGCTATGAGGGAAGCGGAATCATCCATTGAGAAGGCGCATTCTGAAGCGCTCGCTCTCCATTGGGCCGAAGCGGCCTCGGATCTGGCCAGCGCCGCCAGGCAACTTGACTCTATCTCTCCCCGATTCGACGGTGCGCCGTCTTCACAACTCGCCTTCGAACTTGCGGCCGCGCACCGGCGATTGGAACGCGCGCTCACTTTGGTGGCCGCGGTCGAGGTCCGTGCGGAAGCGGATCGAGAGACACTCGTGGCCGGGGAATCCTTTGGCGTAACGGCCGCGTCGATTTGCCGCAAAGAAGCAGGTTGCGAACTCGGCGCGGTAAATTTGAATTTTTCTCCAGCGTTTAAAGAGACCAAACGAGAAGGGGATGCCGCAAAGGGCTATCAGTTTACGGTTGCCGTTACTCAGGGCGAGCCCGAGTTGACGGCTTGGGAGAAGTTGCTGCCCGAGCCGCCCCCGCTGGTGACCGTGAAGCAGGAAGTGACCATCGCCGGTTACAAGTTTTCTGTCACGGTTCCGCTGACACATATCGCGCCAAGTTCGACTCGCGTGGACCGCGTGTCGTTGCGCCTCGTGCCGGCATATACGCTAACCGTAGAACCCAAGCAGGCGCTCGAAGTGCTGGGAAAACCGGGGAAAGCATTCGATGTTTTGTTGCGCGTGCATTCCTACGCGACGCAACCAAGCAATGTCTCCGTGGGGCTTGATCCGCCCGATGGATTTTTGGCAGGCGCGCCGGTGGACGTTGCCTTCGCTGGCCCCGGTGAGAAGTTTGCGAAAGTCACGGTGACCCCGCCGAGCAAGCTGGCCGCGGGAAAATACACGATTACGGCATATGCCAGGCGTGGCGACGAAAAATTCTCCACCTCACTTGAGCCTTTGCCATCGCTGCCGACGCAATACTGGAGCGAACCGGCGCAATGTGTGGTGCATGCCCTTGATCTGAATGTGCCGAACAACCTGCATGTCGGGTACATAACGGCCGAAGGTGAACCCATCCCAGACGCGCTGCGCACCCTGGGGCTCCAAGTCGAAATGCTGGATGCACAGGCGCTAGCCTTCGGCGATCTCTCAAAATTCAATGCCATCGTCGTTGGTGTGCGCGCGTACGAACTTCGTCCAGAGCTTGCCGGCGCCAACCAGCGTCTGCTGGACTACGTCTCGAAGGGCGGCACTCTCGTTGTGCAATACAACCGCGACTTCGCCTGGAACAAGGAGCAATATGCTCCATACCCCGCGAAAATCCTGAACGAGCAAGGACACCTCCCGCGCATCACCGATGAAAATTCTCCAGTCAAATTTCTTAAGCCGGACGACCCTCTGCTGAATCGCCCGAACAAAATCACTCAGGACGACTTCAAAGGCTGGGTGCAGGAGCGCGGACTCTACTACTGGACTCAGTTTGATCCGAAATACACCCCTCTCCTGGCCATGAACGATCCCGGCGAGCCCGACCTCAACGGCGCGCTGGTCTACGCCCACTATGGCAAAGGCGTCTACATCTACACGGGTATCGCATTCTTCCGCCAGATTCCCGATGGTGTTCCAGGAGCTTACCGGCTATTCGTCAACCTGATCAGTGCTATGCAGAAAAACTGAGTCAGGCGGCCCGCCGGCCACCTCTGGCCCACATCAGGCCCATTGATTCCGGGTAAATCAACTCGACACACTCCTACTGCGTCCAATTCCGCGTGCTATCCTCTTTCAGCGGGGGTTGAAGACGCATGAAGAATTATGATTTCGCTCATCTTGCCGGTCGCACGATCCAGTCGGCCGTCGCCTTCTTTCTGGGAACGGCTCTTTTTCTGGCTTGTGGTTCACCGGCGGCTACGCAACAGAAGGACAAGAAAAAGAAGAATGCGCCGCAAGCCGCGGACAATACGCCCATCATTCCCATGGGCGATGAACAGGCGATCGACTATACGATTTCGGAAATGCTCGGTGCCTGGCAGATCGGCGACATCGAAAAACTGCACAAGGATTACGCCGACGACGTTGCTGTAGTTAACGGAATTTGGGCGCCACCCGTATTCGGCTGGACCAGCTATCTCGCTGTCTATCAGCCGCAGCACGCCCGCATGCAACAAGTGCGCATGGACAGGTCTAACACGTTCACCAAGTTTAGCGGCAACGTCGCTTGGGCCTGCTACCAGTGGGATTTTTCAGCCGTAGTGGATGGGCAACCCTCCGCCGCCCGCGGGCAAACTACCCTGATCTTGGAAAAGAGGAATGGGCGCTGGGTGATCGTTCACAACCACACTTCGCTGTCACAAACATCTCAGCCGGCCACGCCCGCAAACACACCGCAAATGGCACAGCCTCAGCCTAACGGCCCCTCGGCGCGTTAAAGGGCGGCCAGGCACAGGCGCGGCTCGGCCCTGTTCAACGGCCTAGAAACTCTTCAATCCGTTGTAAAGCCACATGCCTGCAAGAAGCAACAACAACACACCGGAAGCAATGCCGCTGGTAAGCAGCGGCCGCGAGAGCGCATTGATTTTCGCGATAATCTCCCGCTGTTCCCGGGCCATATGTTCCTCAGACGCGTCCAGAAAGATTTGATCGTCTTCATGGCTGGCCAGAAGGCTCCGCCGAATCAATAACAACATGAATATGGCGGTAACGATTCCCCAGGCAATCAAGACGTACAGGACGGGTCCTGTCAGGGTTTCCATGGTGACCTCCCACTGGAACCAGTACGCGGTCATTAGGATGAGCGTGCCAGGAAGGTGCAAAACCGCGTTCTGAGGCGGAGTATAGCACTAACCATTTGAATTTCAACTACTTGCCATAAGGCGAAAAGTTGCTGTAAGCGCCCCTGCGCTCCAAGGCGACGCCACCGGCGGATTTAAGAAACTCGCGGGGCGCGTCATCTCTCTCGCTGCTGCTCCGGCGCGCAATCCGGGTCATGGGAAAGCGATGCAGCTTTCAGCGGGGCTCGCGGCACTTCGTTGACAAAGCCCAAGGCGGCGGGCACAATAAAAAAGCTTCATTGAAACGGAAACCTCGGCTTGCTGAGGGTTTCACTCACCGCGCTTGTGCCCGAGTGGCGGAACTGGCAGACGCGCTAGCTTCAGGAGCTAGTGATCGCAAGGTCGTGGAGGTTCGAGTCCTCTCTCGGGCACCATCAAAACTATCCTATGTCGTGAGCTATTTAGCTGGCTCTGCGCCATGGCAAAATCCTCCGCTGTACCGACATCTACTCCACACGCAGCATCGTAGCCGGATCGATTCGCACCGCGCGCATCACCGGCCGCAGCGCCGCCAACAACGCTCCCGCGAGAATTGCCAGAGACGGAACCGCCAGCATCTGCAAGTCGGTGGCTTTCACTTGATAAAACAGCGACTCGATATATCGCACCGAAACCATGCCGAGGCCCACGCCCGCCACTGCTCCCAATAGCACCATCGAAAACACATCCATCGTCACCAGTCGCGCGATGCCTCCAGCTTGCGCGCCGACAGCAATGCGAATGCCGATTTCGTGCCGTCGTTGCAGCACGGAATAGTGCAACACGCCATAGAGCCCGATACCCGCCAGCACAAACGCGACAATCGCGAAGAACAGCGCCAGCGTCGCTAGCAACCTTTCCCGCACCGTATGCGACAGATTGATCTCCAGTTGCGTAAGAACACGGCTCACGCGCAATTCCGGCCGCGCCTTTGGCACTTCCTGGCGCAGAACCGGCGCCAGCGCGCGCGGGACAGGCCCTGAAGTGCGCACCAGAAAAATCCCGGCGCCTTTCTTGCGCGGGGCTCCGCTTGCGTCGATCGAGTGAAAAGGAACATAGAGCTGCGGCAAGATGGGTTCTCGCAAATCCCGGTAACGAACATCCCCCACCAATCCCACGATCTGATATCGCAGGCGCACGTTGTCGTCCAGTGTGAGGTCGAACGTCTTGCCCACCGGATCTCCACCGTCGAAATAAGTCTTGGCGAAAGTTTCGTTGACGAGCGCTGACCCTGGTTGCCTGTCGCTCGGCCGGAAGTCTCTGCCGTCGATCAGCGGAATCTTCATCGCTTCCAGCCAGACAGGCGAAACGGCGCGCATATAAGACAGCACTCCGTTGGGAGGAGCGCCGTTCACCGAAATAAAATTGTTCCATCCATTGCCACCAAGCAGCGGCGCATCCGCCAGCGCGACCGCCTCTACTCCTGGTACGCTTCGCAGATGTTCCGCCGCCTGTTCCCAGAACTCCACGGGCTGCGGCTGCTTCGCGACTGTATCGAGAACCAGCACCCGGTCGGCGGAAAAACCCGTGGGCTGGTGAGACAACCGTTCGAATGTTTTGACGAACAGGCCCGCGACGAAAAGAACCAGAAAACAGAACGCCACCTGCACCGCGATCAGCGCATGCATCAAGCGCCGCTTCGAATGCGGATCCTCTCCACCTTTCAGTGCGCTTACCGGATTCACTGACGAAGCGCGCAAAGCCGGCGCCAGCCCAAAAAGCAAAGTCACGCCGAACGCTAGCGCCAAGCCGAAACCCAACACTCGCTCGTCCGCCGGAAGAACCAGCCGCGCCGGATTGTCCGGCGGATTGATCATGCTCACCACGAACGGCCCCGACCACCACGCAAAAAATCCTCCGAGGGCCGCGGCAAGCACCGCGAGCCACGCGCTTTGCACCAGCACTAACTGCACCAACCGCCATCGCCCCCCGCCGATCGAAACGCGCACGGCCATCTCGCGCGCCCGCGCTGAGGCTTGCGCCGTCATCAAGTTCGCCACGTTCGCGCAGGCAATCAGCAGCACCAGCGCCACCAGCACACCGAGGATCGCCAGCGGACGCCTCGTCTCCGACTGCAAATCCGAAACGCCGGAAGCCGCCGGCTCCAGCAATACCTTCTGGTTCAAAAAACTCTCGATATCTTCTCTGCGCATTCCCAGAAAACCCTTGGCGCGCTCCTCTTCGAACGCCCGCGAAGTTGCCTCCAGTTTCTGCCGCATCAGTTCGAACTCCGTGCCCGGCTTCTCCGCCACTCCCGGTTTCAGCTTTACCAGAGCTCTGTGCCAGGTCCAGTCTTTGTGTGTAACTCCGGGATGCATCATGGTCGGCACAAAAATATCGACCATCGTGCCGGGCTCCGTTCCGGTAAACAGTTCCCCGGCCACGCCCACGATCTCGTAGAGTTCGTTCCCCATCCGGAATGTTCGCCCGATTACTTTGGGATCCTGCCCAAAGCGATGCGTCCAATAGTCGAAAGTCAGCACGGCATATGGATGCCCGCCGGGTTTCAAATCGTCGTTCTCTGTAAACACCCGTCCCAATGCGGGCCGGATTCCGAGCGTCGAAAACATCCAGCCGGATACGTATTGCAAGTATGCTTTCTCAATCTCCTCGTCTGATTTGTAAGTCACATCCACCGGCTCGGCATACGAGACCGCGATTAACTCCGCTTGATTCGCCACCGCTGCGCGCATCAATTGAAAATCAGGATAGGCCCAGCCATCGAATGTCTGAGGCTTGCCCTCGGGGCCGATGCCTTGTCGCGACACATCGTAAAGCCGCTCGGGGTTCGCCACCGGCAGGGGACGCAGGATCAGGGCGTCAATTAGCCGGAACGCGGAGGTGCAAGCTCCAATCGCCAGCGCCAGCGAGAGAATCGCGGCCGCGGAAGTTATCTTCGTCTTGTTGAGCTGCCGCCAGCCAAAGACCGCATCCGCGCGCAGCGATTCAAGCCACGTGATCAGCCTCACGTCGCGACTCCCTTCGCGGTGCCGCAGCGCCGAACCGAACGCCCTGCGCGCCTCAATGGGATCGCGTCCTTGCGCGATGGCTTCTTCAATATGCGACTCCAGTTCCTCGTCGATCTCTCGATTCAATCGCTCACCGCGTACAACATTCGCCATCCGTGTCCACAGCGACATCTCATGCCTCCCGCAAAACTTGCACCGTTCGGGTCTAACTCCATCACTCCGCCCGCAGCATCTCGACAGGGTCGATTCGCACCGCCCGCATTACCGGGACAACTGCCGCAGCCAACGCCGTCACCAGCATCATCGCCCACGGCAACGCCATCATCGTCCAATCCGTCGCCTTCACCTGATAGAACAGCGACTCGATGAATCGCCCTGAAACCATTCCCAACGCAAGTCCCGCGATCGCCCCAATCACGACCATCGAGAAAACATCCACGGTCACTAGTCGTGCGATCACGCCCGCTTGCGCCCCCACCGCCATTCGAATCCCAATCTCCCGCTTCCGCTGCAGCACCGAGTAATGCAGCACGCCGTACACGCCCACGCCGCCCAGCACGAGTGCGACGCCCGCGAAAAATAACCCCAAAACAGCCAGCAACCGCTCGCGAAACGTGCGCGCCAGGTTGATCTCGGCTTGCGTTCGAATGTTGTTGACGTAAAACTCCGGCCGCGCCCGCGGCACTTCCTGCCGCAGAAGCGAAGCAAGAGCAAGCGGGTTCGCACTATGTGTCCGCACGACAAAAGTTCCCCGCCCGCGCAATTGTGGCGTGCCCGCTGCATCCACGGCACTGAAGGGAACGTACGCCGTCGGCCGGATAGGCAGCCGCAAATTGTCCCGCGACCGAGCATCCTTCACGAAACCAGCAATCTCAACGCTACTCCGCCCGCCGGACGACGCGACCATCTCAAACCTCATACCGACCGGGTCTTCGCCGCGAAAAAACTGATTCGCGAAGGCCTGATTCACGATCGCCGCATTCGGATACGTCTCCTCCCGCCGAAAATCCCTGCCATCAAGAAACGGAATCTTCATTTCCTCCATCCACCCCGGGGACACGGCCAGCAAATCGGTAAGCACGTCGCTCGGCGCCGCTCCGCCTATCGAAATCTCTCCTACCCAACTTTCTCCGCTCATCGGCGGCCACGTGGTCATCGCCACCGACTCAACTTCCGGCACTTCACGCAAATGCTCCTCCACCTGCTCCCAAAATGCCGGTGGTTGCGCCTGATGCGTCACCGCCTCGAGATTCAGAACACGTTCCGCCGAGAATCCCGTTGTCTCATGCGTCAAGCGATCGAATGTCGCAACGAATAATCCCGCAACAAATAACACCAGAAAACAAAATGAGACCTGCACCGCGATCAGCGCGTGCATCAATCGCCCTCGCACCAGCGGATTGTCTCCGCCCTTCAACGCGCTCGCAGGTTTCACCGCTGACGCTCGCAGCGCCGGTACCAACCCAAATAGCAACGTCGCTCCGGCCGAAAGCAGCACCACAAATCCAAGTACGCGCCAGTCCGCGGGAAGCGACAATCGCGCTGGATCATCCGGCGGGTTGATCATCCCCGCCACAAACGGCGCCGCCCACCAGGCAAACAATCCACCCACAATCGCCGCCAGAATTGCCCGCAACGCGCTCTCCACCAAGACTAATTGCACCAGTCGCCATCTTCCCGCCCCGATCGAAACGCGCAGCGCCATTTCTCGCGCTCTTGCCGCTCCTTGCGCCGTCATTAAGTTCGCCACGTTCGCGCACACAATCAGCAGCATCAGCGCTACAAGCACGGCCAAAATCCCGAGCGGCCTTTTGTAGTCCCTCTGCAGATTCGATCGCCCCGCCGCGGCGGGGCGATCGAATCTGCAGAGGGACTACAAAAGGCCGCTCGGGATTTTGGCCGTGC
>Ga0070693_100000253_pt1 | contig 24885 bp, 15 predicted proteins | sample KBSK1103metaG_FD_65472 | JGI IMG/M metagenome (GOLD analysis project Ga0070693, IMG submission 65472) | Corn, switchgrass and miscanthus rhizosphere microbial communities from Kellogg Biological Station, Michigan, USA - KBS K1-10-3 metaG | ecosystem: Host-associated > Plants > Roots >...
TCCATGGCATGCGCTTCTTTTACACGCAATTGCCAAAATTCCAGCAGTGTCAGGGATGCTCCCGGTCTGTTCTGTCAGGGATGTGCCCGGTCTATACCACCTTACTTACCACCCTCCCCCCCAAGATTTTTGTAAGTGTTGCATCTAAAGGATTTAGTGTTTCTGTAAGTTGTTTAGAATCAACACTTGCGGACGGACCATAAATACTGATTCTAAAGAGGTTACGACGGCTGGGAATATATGAGATTCGAGCTGGAGCCGACCCCAAAAAGAAAAAGGCGGCGTAGAGCCGCCGCCGTTCGCACTATTACCTAGTTCTTCTTATATCAAAATGTAAGAAAATTGTAAAGGAAAATTGGGTAGTGGATCAATTTCCGATAAGGCGACTTATCTGGCACATGAGAAGGGGCTGACGAGACTTCCTACAAAAACGTTCCGGGATGACTCGGCACGGGCGGGACACCGCAGACATGCTCATCGCATGAACCTACGGCGGGATGCCAAGGCGTCGAAGCATGTCGATGAAACGGGGATCTGAGCGAAGCGGGTCCCAAAGCGCATCCTGTTTGAGGTAAGCGAGACGATTGAACCGCTCCTCGTAAGCCTTTTCGAGCCAACCAAAGGCCTGATCCTTGTCTTCCAGTCCGGCATAAACCAGCGCATAGAGGAAAGCGGGTATAAAACTGTGCTTGGAAGCCGACGTAAGCTCCTCAATGATCCGTAGCGCCGCGCTTCGCTCGCCTAATCGAGCATGCGAGTATCCAACAAGCGCGAGAGAGATAGCGCTGGTCCGGCTCAGTGCGGAGAACTTTTCCAGAGCGAGCAGACCTTCTCTGTATAATCCCTTCGAAACATGGACCTCCCCGAGCAACTGGTACGAAATGGCAAAATTTGCATCCATTTCCAGCGTGTTATGGGCCTGCTCAATAGCCTTGTCAAATCGTCTTGCAAGGTAAAGCTGCACCGCCAGGCTATGGCTGACAGCGGGGGAGGCAGGATCGAGATCTAGGGCGCGTTTCGCAACTGCCAATGCTTCCTCTGATCGCCCGAGAGAGCTGAGATAGAAAGCATAGAAGGTGTGGGCTCCGGAATATATTGGATTGAGGGCGAGGGCTTGCTCAAAATACTTTCCGGCGGCTGACCAATCTCCATCGTACGTGAAGCTGACGTATCCCAGCGAAACGTGAGCTTCCGCGAGATGGTCGTCGATCTCCAGTGCCTTTACGGCCGCGGCCTTCGCTTTCGGCATTGCTTGCCGCGGAGGAACCACGTGGAAAAACGACAAGTAAGCGTAGGTGTCAGCCAGTCCGGCATAAGCTAGCGGATAAACTGGGTCTCTGTTGAGAGCCTGCTGGAAGTAATCAACGGCTTTCTGCAAGCCTTCTGGGTTCCGTTTGTTCCAGTGGTATCGACCCTTTAAGTAAAGCCGATACGCTTCGGCGTCCTCGGTGTAGCGTTTTGTTAGTCGCCGCTTCTCATCGCCGGTCAGCCGCAGCCGCAACTTCTCAGAAATTTCTCTGGAAAGATCGTCTTGGAGAAGAAACACATTTTCCGCTTGGCGGTTGTATTGGCCACCCCAGAGCTGCGAGCCCGTTGCAACATCCATCAGTTCGGCCTGGATGATCAGCGAACTCCCCCGCTTCAGCAATCTCCCCGACACCACAGCGCGAACGTGCAGATCGCTCCCCACCTTTCGAGGATCGGCGTCTTTTCCTTTGTAGCGGAAGACTGTGCTGCGCGCCGTGACGCGCAGGGTCGAGATTTGCGACAGATTGTTGATGAGGCTTTCGGTGATGCCGTCGCTCAAGTAATCTGTGTTGGGGTCTGCGCTGCGGTTGGCGAAGGGGAGAACCGCAACCGATTCGATGGGCTCTTGTTGGCGTTCCCGGAGCACCCGCGAAGCCACAGGGGCAATAAATCGGTAGCCGCGACGCCCCAGCGTCTCCACGAAACTGGGGTTTTCAGCAGAATCGCCCAGAGCGTCCCGTAACCTGCGGATTGCAGAGTTGAGACCATGGTCGAAGTCCACAAAAGTGTCTGCCGACCAGAGTCTGGGGCGCAGCTCCTCCCGCGTCACGATCTCCCCAGGGCGCTCCAGTAACATGGCAAGGATCTGAAAAGGTTGTTCTTGGAGTTTCACCTTCGAGCCATTTCGGCGCAGTTCGCCTGCCCGCAGGTCTGCTTCGAAGACGCCGAAGTGAATCACCCAAGATCCGTCATTCGCTCGTACTGCCATGCTTTTCCCCGTAGGCAGCAGTCTAGCACCATCGATGCCTCGTCATTTCTTGTCGTAATTGTTTGACACTGCGTCATTTGGCCCTTTGTCAGGATTTGTTGTGCATGTCAGAAGCGCTCGAAAATCCGCTTTTGCGAGTGTAAATAGCTCTTCTCACCAGCAATCCGACAAGCGCATTAACTCTTCATGTTACCCACAGGTGTTTGAGAGGTGTGCGCCGTTGCATTGCTTCGCATGCTAACCTCGCCCCATCCTAAGCTTCGCGCGCCAAGAACAGAGCCAAACCTCGGATTGCATTCTGCTAGCTCAGGAGAAAAGAAATTACAACCCGGGAAAGAAGATAGAAAGGAATGTTTCCATGACAAACAGCAACTTTATTAAAAACACGGGAGTAATCACAGCATTTGTTGCGATCATTGCCGCGGGAATGGTGAATAGTTCGAGACGCGTCAAAGCCCATGACGATGATGAAGGGGGAGGTGATTCAAGGATTCAGCGAGGGTTCGAGATCGCACCTGTCCCGCTGGATCTGGTAGGGAAAAACCGGAGCCTGGTGGGATTGGGCAGCTATATTGTTAACGCAGTGGCTGACTGCAATGGTTGCCACTCGGCCGGACCACCAACGGAATTTGCCGCGGGCGGTAATCCCTACTTTGGCCAGAAGCCCACAAAAATCAATCCAAAGACGTACTTGGGAGGGGGTAACGACTTCGGTCCATTTCCTGGGCCGGGACCTTTCCCACACATTATTTCGCGCAACCTGACTCCGGACAAGACCGGGAGGCCCGAAGGAGGGAATACTTTTGCGACATTCGAAGCCATCCTGCGCACCGGCATCGATACGGACAATGTGCATCCAACTTGCACAGGGGCTCCCGACGGGAAATGCCTACCGCCTCCGTTCGACGGGAGTCGTCTCCAGATCATGCCGTGGCCGATCCATCAAAACATGACGGAGCACGACCTCCGCGCCATATACGAATATCTAAGCTCCATTCCTTGTCTCGAGGGTGGTCCGGGCGAACCTGCCAACCGCTGCAACTAAAGGTAAGCAGAGCTCAGACAAGCCGCTCGATTTGTGCGGCAGCTCTTCTTTGCATACACAACGAGCGCGCGTAAGTCCTGATTAACGCGGTAATCGGAAACTGACGCATTACCGAAAATCGCGCCGGTTTTCCGAGACGCGGCGCTAGGGAAGTTGAATGGGTGCAACGTTGAAACCGTCCACTGCGAGGACAGGTTGCGTGCCGCTGAGGTCACTTTTCCGCACGTGGACGGTGATTTCTCGCTTCTCGCCTGGAAGAAGTGAAATGTAGTTGTCATCCCAAAAAACGGGCAAGGCTTCCGCCCCATCTTTTCTCTTGATCAAACGGAGACGGACGAGGAAGGCGAGGCCGGAGCCGGCGTTTTCCACGGTGACGTGAGCCGAGGGCTCGGGGCCTGCATCGGAGTACTTCATCGAAGCTTTAACAATGGCTTTGGGAAGTTGCTGCAAGGCGTCAAAATCGGCAAATTGGGAGAGCGGCGTGTAATACCACTCTGACTTAGGGAAATCGGGAACGTCGGGCTTCGTGGAGAGCCAGTAGAAATTGCGGCTGAGCAATTTGCCGGACGAGGAAAAGAGTTGAAGGTTCAAGAAGTAGGTGGATGTGACGCCTTCCGGCTCGGAAACTTTAAAGGCTCTGAGCACGCCGTCTGCGTCGACATCCGCGAGGGCCTCTTGGGAGAAACGCTCTTTCATCGACGTGTCGTAAACCTTGGCGACCACTTTCAATCCCTGGAGAGCTTTCTGTTCGCCGTTGACGATCGTGACGGTCCGGTCATCGTAAGAAAACTGCACGTGAACGAGTTCGAGCGCCTTCTTCGAACCGAAGTATCCGCCGGCGGGACGCAAGCTGTAGTCGTACAAGTGCCAGATCAAGCCCGGCCAGGCGTTGTTCAGCATCCACTGGATGATGCCCGTGGATTTGTATTTGTTGCGGCCATAGGCTTCAAACATGGCCCGCTCGCCTTCATATGTCATGGCTTGCGACTTCCAGGCCAGGTCGGCGGCGTCTTTCGACTTGCCGTAGCGCTTTTCAAGGGCGTTGGTGAAAACGTGGATGTTCTTGAATTCACCGCCGCCCGCGTGATAATCCCAGAATTCGTTGATCGGCCAGAGCTTGTCCGGCGGAAACATGGATTTCAATTCTTCAAGAGGCGGGACGGCTGGGCCGGGACTGGTTTCCGTGTTGAAGCCGTAGGCGCCGCCGTGCTCCGTGTCGAGCAACCAGTAATTCGAGGAAACGTACTCGTACGGCCCGGACATTTTCACTCCGCTTTCTCCCGTCGGCTCAGTCTTCTTGGCCGTCGCGGAAGAAAGGACGGGTTTCGGCCAATGCGCTTCTTTCTCGACGTCCAGGTAAGCCTGCTCGCGATCGGGTGGCGGGGGATTGTCGCTGCCGTTCAACCAAACGAGGATGCTGGGATGCGCGCGCAGACGCAGAATCTGATCGCGGAGAGAATTGACGGAGACACTCTTGTTCTCGTCGCCCCACTTGTCCCACTTTTCCCAGGCATCACAGCAGCACCATCCGGCCATGATGAGAATGCCGTCGCGGTCCGCGCGATTCATGAAAGTCTCGTCTTCCAGTTTTCCTTCGAGACGAATGGTGTTGAGGCCCATCTCCTTGACGTAGCGGAACTCGGCTTCGCGCCTCGATTGATTGATGCGTAGCATCATGTCTGGCGCCCAGCCGCCGCCACGCACCAGGACGGGCTTGCCGTTGACTTTGAACAGGCGGTAGCCCTCGGGTGTAAGTTCGGAATCGGTTTGTACGATGCCAAACTCAATGGTTTGCTGGTCGGATACGGGGCCTTTGTCTGGAACAAATTCGAGAGTGAGTTTGTGGAGATAGGCTTCGCCCATCTGGTAGGGCCACCAGAGGCGTGGTTTCTGCACAATAAGCGAGGCAGACTCTCCTGGCGTGATGGCAATGGCGCGATGTTCGCCTGCGCTCAACTCCACGCTCTGCGATATTTCGATCGGCGCGCCTGCTCCAAGAATTTTCCCGCGCAGTGTTCCCTTCACGGGGGCGCCCGATGAGTTTTGCAGCTCGGCGCGCACGGTCAGGTGCGCTTTGTCGGTTGCCGGGAGATCGAGTTTCGTTTCTACCGCGGGATGCCGCACGGTTACGGGCCCGCTCGCGGAGAGGACCACCTCTTGCCAAAGGCCCATGTCCTTATCGGGTGGCGTGGGATTCCAATCGACCCAGGTGATTCCGAGTTCTTTGGCGTGTGGCGCGGAGACTTCGACGGCAACGACATTTTTCGCACCTGCTTTGACGTACTGAGTGACGTCGAACTCATAGCGCCGAAACGCACCAACCACTTGATCCGAACCCGCCAGTTTTTTGCCGTTGATCCAGATGTCCGCGCGGTAGTTGATTCCGCGAAACGCGAGCCAGACGGTCCTTCCCTTGAATAACGCGGGGACCTCAAACTCCTCGCGGTACCACCAGGGGACAGCGTACGGACTATCGGCGGGCATTTCCTGGTTGGCGAATTCCGAGCCGATCACATAGGAAACGCCGGGAACGGAACGCAAATTCATGCCGAAGTAAGGATTCTTGTACACGCCGTTCTCGACAAGAACGGCAAACACCGTGTTCGGTGCAGAAGTCTTGTACCAGCTCGAAGCATCGAAACCCGACATGGAGATCGCTTCCGCGCCGGAGGTGACCTTTGCAGAGGACTGTACCCTCCATCCCTCCCGCAGCGTGATATCGCCATCCGCGCGTGAGGCGGGTGCCGCAACCGTTGCGGCCGCAAGCACGGCAGCAGCTAAGCACGTAGCAGAAAAAAAGCTGCGACTCCTTCCGGCAAATCGGATTGTGGAACGCGAAAAGAAATTCTCTCTCTTGCCGCACGGAATCATCTTAAGCTCCCGGTAACAACGTCCGGCTTGGCGAAGCATTTAAACCGATTCAATAGCGTGATTCGTCTCAACTCAACCGGACGGCATCGACGGGCGCTAGTTTAGCCTGAGCAGAAGAAAACAGACAAGCATTATCCAAAAAAAGCAAAAGGCGCGAACCTTACGGCTTGCGCCTCGCGCTCTATTCGGATTGTCCAGCGTGCCTTGAATTACTGAACGGCCGGGAGAAACACCTCCGAGGGTGTCATGATCTGCACTTTGGGAACCTCAGTGGTCACGCGCACGCGCTCGAACTTCCCCTTGTTCCCGCCGTTGCCCACGAACGTGAGCAGATACTGGTTTTCGAGGTGAGTCCGGATTTCGTCGAAATACGGCTTCAACGTGACCGGCGTGCCCAAGCCGAGATAATAGGCCTCGGCGCCAGTTCTCTCCGAGAGGCGGCTTAGGTTCGATTGCGCGTTGAAAGCGAGGAACTGCCGCCGGCCGATGTGCCCCGCATCGGGAACGTAAATCGACCAAATATTAATGTTTTTCTTTTGGGCGTGCTCGACAGTGGTATCGAGATCGGGATCGATGGGATCGAAACCCCCGCGGAAATAATCGATGCCCGAAGAAAACAAAATAATGGACTTGCGCTCACCGGAGTCCGGCCAGCGCTTGATCCAATCCTGAAGAGCGAGATACGGGCTTGTAAATGCTCCCGCACTGCCCAAGGGCAGGCGAAGTGCCTTGGCAGCAAGAGCGTGATCCGTGGTGAAGTCCTGCGCAACGATGGCAGATCCGTTTCTCGAGTAGGCCACGGCGATATACGTGCTTTCCGGTTGAGCCAGAATGAAGGCCCGCAAATCGTCCCACTGATTAGCGACGGAGCTTTCTAGCGAATCGTCGATGAGCAAGGCAAGGTAGAGCTTTTCACTACGCTTCCAATCGGCCACCTGCACACGTTCTTTTCCTTGATACAACTGAGCATCGTCCTTTTTGATTGCCGGCGGCTGCGCATCTTTGTTGTCTACCGCCGTGACGGTCATAGTAACCGCGGCGGAGTCCGCTGCTGCCGCCTTTGGCGCGAGCGGCAATAAGGCAGCCGCTGCCATGGCCGCTAACAACAGGGTCCCCTTCCGTTGTAGATTCTTGTTCATGAGTGAACTCCCTTTCTCAACTTTGTCATCCCACTGAGTTAGATGCCTAGCCAGACCGAAATGTATATATCCCGTTCAGACGCCAGGCGCATTCCGGCGTAGAATGCATCGCGTCCGGAAGGGGCTAATTTCGTGAAAAGTTACATTGGGGCCATCGACCAGGGCACAACTAGCACCCGGTTTATGGTGTTTGATAAGGCGGCGCGGGTTGTTGCCGTCGCGCAGAAAGAGCACGAGCAGATATTTCCGCAGCCAGGTTGGGTGGAGCACGACGCGCTCGAAATTATTCGCCGCACGGAAGAGGTGATCAGCGAGGCGCTCGAACAACGTGGTTTGCGGCCCTCTGACTTAGCCGCCATAGGCATAACCAACCAGCGAGAAACTACGGTTGTTTGGGAACGAAGCACGGGCCAGCCGATTGCAAACGCCATCGTTTGGCAAGACACGCGCGTCGCGGAGGACGTCGGTCAATTTGCGAAGCGCGGCGGGCAAGACCGCTTCCGAACGCAGACTGGGTTGCCTCTAAGCACATACTTCAGTGGCCTGAAACTGCGCTGGCTGCTGAAGAACATTCCGGAAGCGAAAGAGAAAGCCGGCGCTGGCGAACTGCTGTTCGGAAACATCGACACATTTCTCGTATGGAATCTTACCGGCGGGCCCAAGCGAGGCGCGCACGTCACCGACGTGAGCAATGCAAGCCGGACGCAACTGCTCAATCTGAAAACACTGGATTGGGACAGCGATTTGCTGGCCGAGTTCGAGATTCCGCGCGCGATGCTGCCACAGGTCCGCTCCAGCAGCGAAGTTTACGGCGCAGCGGCCCTCCCGGCCATCGCAGGCGTAGAGATCGCCGGCATTCTGGGCGATCAGCAGGCTGCGCTGGTCGGTCAGGCATGTTTCCGTCCGGGCGAGGCGAAAAACACCTACGGGACGGGCTGCTTTCTCTTGATGAATACGGGTGAGCGCGTCGTTCCATCGAAGTTCGGCCTGCTGACGACGGTCGCGTACAAGATGGGAGCTGCGCCCGCGTGCTACGCCCTGGAAGGCAGCGTCGCGATTACTGGAGCGCTCGTGCAATGGCTCCGCGACAATCTCGGAATGATCGAGAAAAGCGCGGACATCGAAACATTAGCTCGCACAGTGAAAGACAATGGCGACGTCTACTTTGTTCCGGCGTTTTCCGGGCTGTATGCCCCCTACTGGAAGGAAAATGCACGCGGCGTCATTACCGGACTAACGCGATACGCCAACAAAGGCCATCTGGCGAGAGCGGTTCTGGAAGCCACGGCGTTCCAAACACGCGAAGTGGTGGAAGCGATGGAGAAGGACTCGCAGATCGCGCTGTCGTCGCTCCGCGTCGATGGCGGGATGGTCGTCAATGAGCTGCTGATGCAGTTTCAGTCGGACATTTTGAATCGCGAAGTCGTGCGGCCCGTAATTCAAGAAACGACCGCGCTTGGCGCAGCCTATGCGGCGGGCTTGGCGGTGAACTTTTTCTCGGGCCTGGACGAACTGCGCGCCAACTGGGCGGCGGACCGCACGTGGACGACGCATTTTGCAGAAGCAGAGCGCGAACAGCTTTACAAAAAGTGGAAAAAAGCGGTCACGCGCTCATTCGACTGGGTTGATTCTTGAAGCGCAAGACAGAGTCTTTTTCGGGACCTAAACTGTACGAAGGAGATTGCTGAATGACATCCCCGTTTGTGGGCGAATTTCTGGGCACCATGATTCTGGTGCTGCTTGGCGATGGCGTCGTAGCCGGAGTGGTGCTGAAGCGTTCGAAAGCAGAAGGCAGCGGCTGGATGGTCATCACCACCGGTTGGGCGCTGGCGGTGATGGCCGGGGTCTTTGTGTCGATTGCTTGCGGTAGCAGCGATGCGCATCTGAATCCAGCCGTCACACTGGGCTTCGCAATGCGGGACGCAAGTTTCGTGAAGTTCGCTCCTTACTTGGCGGCACAACTTCTCGGTGCCCTTGCTGGAGCCACTATCGTCTGGTTGCACTACTTCCCTCACTGGAAGGAAACACCGGATGCGGCCGGCAAGCTGGCTTGCTTTTGCACGGCGCCTGCTATTCGCAGCGTTGCCGCAAACTTGCTCAGTGAAATTGTTGGCACTTTTGTTCTCGTGTTTGTCGTTGGAGCGATTTTTTCGAAGCGTGTGGCCGCATCGGGTCCGGCCGCTGGATTGGGCCCTTATCTTGTGGCCAGCCTCGTTTGGGGCATCGGACTTTCGCTGGGCGGCACGACCGGGTATGCCATCAATCCCGCACGCGACCTTGGCCCGCGCTTAGCGCACGCCGTTTTGCCGATCGCCGGGAAAGGTGGCTCCGACTGGAGCTACGCGCCTATTCCGGTCATCGGGCCGCTGCTTGGCGGGGCTATCGCGGGATTGCTGCTGCGTCTCCTCGCTGTTTCCTGAAACTCGTTCGCAAGTCAAAATAACCAATGGCGAGGGCTTGCGGCCTGAATCACGCCAGTGCTCACGGACAACTTCCCGCCGCTCTACTTCTCTTGGCCGTAATACGCCCTGGTTCCGTGCTTCCGAAGGAAGTGCTTCTCATGGAGGTGTTTGGAAATAGGGCGCGCTTTGGGATTCGCAGTAATCGTCCGAAACGCCATCGCCGCAATTTCTTCCAGAATCACGGCGATGTGCGCGGCCTCCGAAGGCGATTTCCCCCAGCAGAATGGTGCGTGGCCGGCGACGAGGACCGCCGGCACATGAAGAGGATCAAGTTTTCTAAAGCGTCGAACGATGGCTTGGCCCGTGTTTGCTTCATAATTCGTTCGAATCTCCGCGGGCATCATCGGTTTTGTTACAGGGACTGGACCGCGAAAATAGTCGGCATGAGTTGTCCCGAAACACGGAATTTCACGTTGCGCTTGAGCCCACGCCGTCGCCGCCGAGGAATGCGTGTGCGCGATACCTCCAATACCGGTGAACGCCTTATAAAGAACCAGGTGCGTCGGAAGGTCGGAGGATGGTCGCAACGATCCTTCAACGGGCTTGCCTTCCAGATCGACGACAACGAGATCTTCCGGCTTCATCGTTTCGTACGGAACACCGCTCGGCTTGATCGCGACCAGCCCCTCCTCTCGTGAAATGCCGCTAGCGTTTCCAAACGTGTACATCACCAGCCCGCGCCGCACGAGCTCCAGATTTGCTTCCAGGACTTCTTCGCGCAAACTCTTCAGGATCATCCGTTGCCTCGTCCTGCAGCCGCAATTCGCCGCAATGTTGGAAGTATGCGCCCGACGGGAGTCGCAACCGAGTCTGGCTTGCCAAATCCAAAATACAACTCGCGATAAATTCCGTACAACTCTTCATACACACGCGCGGATGAGGCCTCGGGCTCGACAACCCGGTGCTCCGGACACAGCGCTTTCTGCGCTTCCTCGATCGAACGGTACGCTCCGGCCGCCATTGCGGCAAAAATAGCCGATCCCAGGCTCGTCACGTCTGACTTGGGAATCAGCACCGGCTTCTTCAGCACATTCGCATAAATCTGATTGAGCACATCGTTTTTCTGTGGAATGCCGCCGCCGTTGATCACGCGGTCGATGGGCACTCCGTGTTTTTCCATCCGCTCAAAAATCACTCGCGTGTGAAATGCCGTGCCTTCGATCGCCGCGAACAATTCATCTTGGGGAGCGTGCGTGAGATTCCATCCAAACGTAATCCCGCCAAGCTCGGGATTCACGAGCACGGTTCTGTCGCCATTATCCCAGCTCATCCGTAGGAGGCCGGTTTGGCCCGCCTTGTAAGACTCCAATCCAGTCGAAAGTGCGGCTACTGTTGATCCCGCGCGCCTCGCGATGGCTTCAAAAATATCTCCCGTGGCGGAGAGCCCGGCCTCAACACCAGTTTTTTTGGGATGCACCGATCCGGGAACGACGCCGCAAACTCCGGGAATGAGCCGCGTCTCATCGCTCATGGCGATAATGCACGTTGACGTTCCGACGACGTTCACTACATCGCCCGTGCGCGCGCCCGCGCCCACGGCATCCCAGTGCGCATCAAATGCTCCAACCGGTATGGGGATACCAGCGCGAAGACCAAGCTTCGCAGCCCAATGCGGCGCGAGCCTGCCTGCAAGGCAGTCGCTTGTCGCGTAGCGGCCGCCGAGCTTGGCGCGCATGCCCTTAAGCAGCGGATCGACAGCAACGAGAAAATCTTCCGGTGGTAATCCACCCAGCGCTTCGTTCCACATCCACTTATGGCCCATCGCGCAGACCGACCGCGGAGCCTCCGCTGGATCTGTGATGCCGCAAAGCACTGCCGCTGCCATGTCGCAATGTTCGAACGCCGTGACAAAACGCTCGCGCTTCTCCGGATTGTGGCGAAGCCAATGCAGCAGTTTCGAAAAGCCCCACTCGGAGGAGTAGACGCCGCCGCACCACTCGATCACTTCGAGCTGTTCGCGGTGCGCGACCTCGGTGATCAGCGCTGCTTCTCGCCACGCGCGATGGTCGCACCACAAATAATAATCGCTGAGGGGTTCGAGGTTTTCACCCACGGGAATGACGCTCGATCCAGTCGTATCGATAGCCAAAGCCGCAATCTGATCCCCCGAGATTTTCGCTGAGCTAACGGCCTTTCGCATGGCTTCGGCGAGCGCCCCCATATGATCCGTGTGGCTCTGGGTGGCGTAGTCCGGGTCGTCTTTCTTCCGTTGAAGAGGAAACTCCGCCACGCCCGAGCCCAGCCGTCCCCGATCGGTGTCCACGATAGTCACTCGGACGCTTAGTGTGCCGAAATCTACGCCTGCAACAATTGCCATCAGGTCCTTCCAAGCTGGTTGTATTACCACGCAGCGCGAGCTATTCAACGTTTCCGGACTAGCTCACTTGGCACATCGACCAGTCCGCAGCGCGAGGAGGCAGAATAAGGACTATCCGCCAAAAAAGGCAAGCGGTCCCTCCACCGGCCACATCCTTGGCGGATGACGGCGGGCGAATGGCCAGTGCCTCGACATACGCGGGCTGGTGAGCCCGAGCGCTTCGTGCGCCCCAAGCCCCAGCCGCTATACCGCAATACCTAAAATAGCCGACGATGTGGAAGTGCCTGATGGAAACGACCAGCGGCTGCGGATATTAGTCTTGAGGGAGTGGTCGGGGCGAAAGGATTTGAACCTTCGACCTCCTGGTCCCGAACCAGGCGCGCTAGCCAGGCTGCGCTACGCCCCGAATTTCATTCCTTACTTCAATCCAGTTTACGCGGGATTGCTAGCATCCGCAACCGCTACGCAAGGCGCAATGACAATGCCGCCGGGAAGCTTTCACTCCCCGGCGGCAAATTAAGTGATTGAGGCAGCAGGCTAGAACGAGAACCGCGCACCGACCTGCATCACGCGGGGCTGACCCTGGATCTGCGTAAAGTTAGACCAGTTGTCCGGAGCATTCAGGCCTCGCAACGCAGGATCGCGAGCCACTCCAATGCCTGTTCGGCTCAGATCAATCAACCCAAAACTCTGATGGTTGGCGACGTTAAAGACGTCCAAGCGGAGCTGAAGTTGTTGCTTCTCGCTCCAAGGCATGTTCAGTGTCTTCGCCAAACCGAGATCCACATTCGCGTATCCCGGATAGCTAAGGTAATTCCGTGGGCCTGTTTCGCCCGGGTAAGCGTTGCGGAAACCCTGGTAAATCGTTGAAATGTCGCAACCACTGCCGCCAAAAAGTTTTGGAGCTCCAGTTCCCACGGGGCCCGGGGTTCCAACACGGGTCGGGCAGGTGTGGATAGGGGTGGTTGGAGTTACGTTGGCTTGGACGTTCCAGTTCGTTGCCCATCGAGCGTCGTCGAACGGCGAGCCAACCGGCAGCCCGGTGTTCCAACGGAAGATGCCAGCTAGTTGCCATCCCCCGATGACCGCCTGGAGAGCCCGATTATCTGTGTTCATGAAGGCTCTGCCTTTGCCGAAGGGCATTTGCCATACGGCAGAAGCATTGATGAGGTGGCGGATGTCGAAGTCGGAGTTGCCGTAGTTGCTGCCCTGGCGAATCGGATTTTCAATAAATGGCCCGCTATTGTTCGCACTTCCGAACCCAAAGTCCGATTGCAATCCGGAAGAGTCGTCTAAGGAATGGGAAAAGGAGTAATTGAAATCCAAGGTCAGACTATTCAGGCGTTGGCGCACCGAGACTGTAAGAGCATTGTAGTTGGAATTTCCAATCGTGCTCCATGCGGCCAGCGCACCGTACTGCGGTTGCATGAACCTCGTAGGCAGGCCATTACGGAACAACACACTGTCTATATACGCTTCCGTGTCCGTCCAGTCGTTCCCCGCAAAGAATGCGAAGGGGTTCGAGGGCGTTCGGCTTTGCATTCCGTAGAACATTTGCGTGTTTGTCCAGGTTGGATCGAAACAAGGAACAGAAGAGCTCGATTCACAATCTTTCTGAACGCCCGGATCGGCATTCATGATACCCACCAGGTTCGCCGGGAAAAGATTGTCGAAGAACGGTATGGACGAAATTTGGCTGGTAGCTATTCCCTTCTGGCGTTGCTTCTCCAGGCTCGTTCCGGCCGTGTACCAATCCATGCCGCTCTTCGGATCGCGAATGTCGTTGAAAGCCATGGCATCCCGCCGAGCTAGTAGGCCGCGCGCACTCCGTCCGACGTAGGAGACGGATAGAGTAGTGCCCGCATGCATTTGACGTTCATAGGTTAAATTCCAGACATACTCCGTAGGCGCATGCAGATTCGAATCCACACCCGTTTCGATGCGCTCTCCCTCGTCAATCGGCTGTGACAGTGGGAATTGTAAATTGGCTGGCGTCACCACTTTCGGTAACGAATGGATGTCCTGGTTAAAACCGGTAAACAGGGGTGCCAGATTGCCCGCGATAGTATCATAGGTATTCGCTGGAGTTGTGTAGTTGGAGGTAAACCCAAGGGTGTTATTCAAATCCCAATCCACCGCGAGGGCCTGGCCGTAGTAATCGTTGGTCAAGGCAAAACCAGAACGTATAACGGACTTGCCGCTGTCACCAAACAGTGCGTGCAGGAGACCCTGCGAGTAATTTGGAGACCAGGCCACGGCGATGCGCGGTTGGAAGTTATTCTTGTCCCAGTTATACATCGACTTTCCCCCATTCGCTGGGCCGGAACGATTGATGATGACCGGGTCCGTGAAATTTTGACCCTGCGCTGCGGCGGCGAGGCGCTCCTGAAAATAGGTTCCCAGGGGCACGTTGGGTTGGACTTCGAACCCATTGGTTTCGTAAACGGGACGTTCCAGGCTGTAACGAAGTCCCAAAGTTAGAGTGAGATGGGGACGAATCTTCCAGGAATCCTGTACGTACTCCTCGAAGGCTTGCGTGGCAAAGTCACGGGTAGTGGGCACTCCTGCATTTAACAAACTACCGTCCTTACCGAACGTGAAGTTCGCTGTATATTGCGAGAGCCTCCCGATGATCGCGGTGGCCGCGTTTTGCACCTCTGCAATCGAATTCAGAGATTGGTCGCAAGGCGGCGGAAAGTCTTTACAGGATCTGTCAGCTCCAGGTAGAGCATTTTGGGTCAGGTAAGTTTGGAAGTCTGTTGAAATATGGTCGCCGGCACCGAAATAAAACGAAGGATTGGTGATCGCGTTGTCGAAGGCATTCCCGAAGTTGACGCGGCTGTTGTTAATCTTGCGAATGTTCGCTCCAAACTGCAAGGTATGCCTTCCATGCATCCAAGACACATCGTCCGTGATGTTGTGGACGGGCGTCACTCGAGTCAGCGTATGTGATTGGCTATTGGGTTGGAACACGAACCGGAAACTGATGTCGTTCCCGTTGCTATCCCCGCCTTCCGTGAAAGCTTGCCGCGTTAGCCCGTATCGTAAACTGTTCACCCACTGGCTTCCAATCGCCCAGGTGTGACCAACAGCCAATCCGCGCGGATGGCTCCAAATCTGCGGCGAAGGTGTGTCGGGAAGGTACTGAGCTTCTACCTGGGTATCGTTTATGTAGTTGAGCCGGACGAATAGATTTTGGGTGCTGCTCAAAGTGTAGTCAAACCGCGCGACGTGAGAGTTTAGTTTTACGGGAGTAGGCGCATTGAAGCGGAAGCCGCCGGTGTTCAATTGGTCGCCCACTGTCGTATCGTTCGCAGGATACTTTGCAGCAGCGGCGGCCAGCGCGTTCAGCGCAGCCTGGTTTATGCCGGCAGCTGAAAATGCTGCCTGATTCTGGGACAGGTTCAACGAGGCTTGCGGCGTAGTATTGCAAGATGCATCCGTACAATATGTGTAGTTGATGATTCCCTTACCCAAGTTTGCTAGCGGAACGGTTCTTGTCACACCTGTCGAAGTGGCGTCGCGGCGGCCTTCGTAGCTATAGAAAAAGAACAGCTTGTTCTTCCAGATCGGGCCGCCGAGTGCCCCGCCAAATGTGTTCCGAACCAACGGTGTGCGGGGAACGCCAGCCGCATTGCTAAACCAGTCGTTAGCCTCGAAACCTGTGCCTCTGTAGAATTCAAATGCTGCTCCGTGCCAAGCGTTCGAACCTGATTTGGTCATCAGGTTAATCTGGGCGCCGGCGGATCGGCCTTCGTTCGCGTTTCCATTCGCCGTAGTGACGCGGAACTCTTCAATTGCCTCGGAGTTGAGACGCAGCACCGGGCCATCGATGATGCTGCTCGAAAGATTGCCTATGATTGGACCAGTGTTTCCTGCCAGCGCGGCGTTGCCGGTTTGCGCGTTGTTGATGTCCACACCATCCAAGGTGATGTTAGACTGATCGGCCCGGGACCCGGTGACGTAACCCTCTTGGGTAGCACCGGGCTGCAGACTGAGCAAATCAGCGACATTGCGGCCTTCGAGGGGAAGCTGACTAATCTGGTGGGAGTCGAAGACGTTTCCTAGCGAGGCATCTGAAGTGTTTATGAGAAGGGATTGGGCGCTGATACTCACCTCAACCGTTTCGCTCATCGCACCCAAACTCAGCTGCACGTTGTTCTCGGTCTGTTTTCCAATCAGGGCCCGCACGTTGTCCAATACCGTCTTGCTGAACCCCGTAGCTTCGACTTCAAGGTGGTAATCTCCCGGCGTAATCAAGTCAAAAACGTATGCGCCGGCATTCGTTGACAGCGCAGTGCGCTTGGCATTGGTCGCTGTGTTTGTCAGGGTGAGCTTTGCCCCCGACACGCCCTTGCCTTGCGGGTCAGTGACTGTTCCTACTATGGAAGAAGTGCCGGTCTGCGCCCAGACACAAGAGATCGACAGCAGTAGTACCACCAAGCAAACCAGAGAATTCCGCTTAATCAAATCCCACCTCATGGACCGCTCCTTTCGCGCACCTTAACCTATTATTTTTTGAGACGCACGCAGGTGGGCAGCACCAAGCCGACACAATCAGTGTGCGGCGCTTTGCCTGGTCATTACCTGGAAAATGAAACACGACCCCTGGCAACCTTCCCCACCACTCAACTACAAATCTTTGACCTAGGTTTTAGGCCAAATGGGCGTCGGCTGTCAAGGAAAGTTCTTCTAATTTCTCTATCAATCCGGGTTCATTCAGATTTTAGACACTTACATGAAGCCCCGAGGAAGGAATCTCTCTGGTGAGCCAGCAAAAAATGTCACTCCCCTCGCAGCACCGAGGGTTTCATCCAAGTTTTAGTAGCCTGGCCACCGTGACCGCCGGGATCCCGCGGATGGCCCCTAGGATCGAGTCCGACACTTCTCCGTCCAACCGCACCAGCGAGACCGCCTCCGCTCCCTTGGCTGCTTCTCGCCGGCCGAGCGCAAACGTCGCTATATTCACTCCCAAATTGCCTAGCGTCGAGCCCACCTGCCCGATAACTCCGGGTTCATCCCGGTTCCGCAGATAAAGCATAGTCCCCGCCAGCTCCGCTTCCAGCGGAATCCCGTCTATCTGCAACACGCGCGGCGAGCCATCATGCAAAACGGTGCCCTCGGCGGAAAAGCCATTCGCTGAGCCCGATTTTTCCGGCAGGGCCGCCACTTCCAGCGTGTTGGGGAACCCGCGCTCACGCCGCCGCGTCTCCTCTTCCACGGAAAGTCCGCGTGCCGCCGCGATAGCCGGCGCGTTCACCACGTTCACTTTTTCATCCAGCACCGCGTTCAACATTCCCGCGAGCACCGCGCTGCGCAGCAAGTGCGTGCCGACTTCCGCCACCTCGCCCGCGTAGCGAATGCGAATTCGCGCCGGCCTGACAGCCACTGCCTGTGACACCAGCGATCCCAGCCGCTCCGCCAGCGCCAGATACGGGCGGACCCGCCGGTACTGGTCCGCCGATAGCGCCGGCAAGTTCACGGCATTGCGAATCAGCCCCTCCGCCAAATAATCCTTAATCTGCACGGCCACCTGCGTTCCCACTTCCTCCTGCGCCTCCGCCGTTGAGCCCGCCACGTGGGGCGTGGCAATCACGTTATCCATTCCAAGCAACGGCGAATCCTTCGGCGGCTCGTGCACGAAAACGTCCAGCGCCGCCCCAGCCAACTTTCCGCTCTTTAGCGCTTCCGCCAGCGCGCCCTCATCAATCAACTCACCACGCGCCGCGTTGATCAGCCGTGCGCCTTTCTTCATCTTCCCCAGCGTCTCCGCATTGATCAAATTCTGCGTCTCCGGGCTCAGCGCCGTGTGCAGCGAGACAAAATCGCTTTCCGCCAGCAGTCTTTCCAGAGGCACCAGTTCGACCTGCACCTCCCGCGCCGCCGCTTCGCTGATAAACGGGTCATATCCCAGCACGCGCATGTCGAACGCGTCCGCTCGCAGCGCCACTTCGCTTCCAATGCGCCCAAGCCCGATCAGTCCCAGCGTTTTCCCGCGCACTTCCGTCCCCGCCGCGGACGATTTTTCCCACCGCCCTTCATGCATCGCTTTGTCGAGCCTAGGCACTTGCCTCGCCAGCGCCAGCAGCAGCGCGAACGTATGCTCCGCCACGCTGACTGCATTTCCGCCCGGAGTGCTCATCACCAGCACGCCGCGTGTCGTGGCTGCATCCAGATCGATATTGTCTACGCCCACGCCTGCGCGCCCCACAGCCCGTAATCTCGCCGCCTTATCCAGCAATTCCGCCGTAACTTTTGTCGCGCTCCTTACAATCAAGGCGTCCGCGTCCACTATCTCCGCATTCAATGTGTCCTTCGTCGTCAGAACGATGTTCCATCCCGCTTTTCGCAACAGCTCGACGCCTCGTTCGCTGATCTTGTCCGCAACAATGACTTTCATCGGGCCTCATCAAATTTGATTTGCACTGCATAGGCGGGCAAAATCCGCCAAACGTAAAACATCAACGGTAGCGAGCGCTCCGCACCCTGTCAAATCCGCATTCCTCTCTTTTCTCCCTCTTCTCTGGGCCTCTTTCCTCTCTGCATTCTCAGTACCCTCTGTGTTAATGCTTCTTCTTTCTTTTTCTTCTGCTATATTGAACCGCATGAGTCTCTCCGAAAAAATCCAAAAAGACCTGACGGACGCCATGCGCTCCAAGGACGAGCTTCGCCTCAGCGTCCTTCGCGGCGTCAAGTCCGCCATCAAGTACAAAGAAACGGAAAAAATCCGCGCGCTCGACGAAGCCGAATCCATCCAAATCCTGCAAACTCTCGTCAAGCAGCGCAAGGAATCCATCGACCAGTTCGGAAAAGGCGGCCGCCAGGATCTCGTGGACAAGGAAACCAAGGAACTCGCCATCCTCGAGTCCTATCTCCCCGCCGGCGCCAGCGACGCAGAAATGGATGCCGCTATTTCCAAAGCCATCGCAGAAACCGGCGCCAACTCCATGAAGCAAATGGGCGCCGTCGTCAAAGCCGCTAAAGCGGCCCTCGAAGGCAAAGTCGTGGACGGCAAAGCACTGAGCGACCGCGTCCGCGCCCGCCTCTCCTAGATTTTGTAGTAGCGAATCTCTAGATTCGCAGTCAGTCTAGAGACCAACCAAGCCCATGCCCGAACCCATCGTCCCAGATTACTCGAACAATGACCCCAACGCCCGTGCCCTCGCAGTCCTCCGCATCGGCGTCGGCGTCTTCTTCCTCATTTTCGGCCAATACAAAGTCTTCGGCACCCAATTCACTCTTCACGGCGGGTTTCAATTCTGGATCAACCGCTTCCTCGAAGGCGGCGCCTACCCGTTCATGGCGCCGATTCTCCGCGGCTTCGTCCTCCCACACGCCACTCCCATTGCCTTCCTTGTTGCCTACGGCGAATTCGCTATCGGACTAGCACTCACCTTCGGCATCCTCGTCCGCACCGCGAGCGCCTTCGGCCTCCTCTTCATGCTGACCATGCTCTTCTCGTCCGACTACCCGGGCGCAACCGCCCCCGCATGGCAATACTTCGGCGCAAGTCTCAGCCATTCCGTCTTCGCACTATGTTTTGTAGTTTTCCTGCTGGGACACAGTGTCCAGGTATGGTCGGTCCCCGCATGGCGTGCGCAGCAGAGCAAGCCCTCGGTCGCTGCTCAGTGAGAAGCTGGCTTTAACACGGCCGTGTTCCGTTCGTCGTTCGCGATAATTCGGTAGAGCTTCTTCAATTCATCCACTTTGTTTAGCGGCACAGTCAGCTCCTTCACCTCGAATGTCCGCGTATACCGCAGCGTGTTGCCGTCCACTTCCGCCTTGCTGTGGTAGCTTGCGAAGCTATAGTCAGCATTCACGGCCGGCGGCAGATCATCCACTTGATATCCGTCGGGCAGCTTGATCTCAAACGTATCCGTGTCCCGCGACGGCCCCTCGAATTCGACGGGGTATTTCCGTGGCTCCTTAGTTTCCAGCAGACTGCTGGATTTATTTCCGATCACGCGCGGCCGTACCAGTAGCAAATTTCCCGCCGTCTTGGCATAGTCCTGCGCCACCAGTGAATAGTCGAATATAAAGGGCTGGTCGGTCTGGTTGAGATTGGTCACGGATGCTTTCGTCAGATAATACGTGGCAAGCGAGTTTGCGAGCAGTGATTCCACGGGTTTGATCCTGTCCGCATCCTTCGTCGCCGATCGCAGCGCCGCCCTCTGCGCCGCAGCACGGTCGCCCACTCGGACTTCTCTGACGTCACCGCTGAGTGTCCCCGTGGGATTCAGGGTCAGCTTTGCCGTGCGCTGCACGCCGTTCAACAGCGCCGGCAATTTCGGCAGTTCGATCAGTTCGCCTCCCTCTGGAGTTACGAGCAGGGCATAGTTTGCCTGTAACGCTCCCCGCAACTGTCCAATCGGGGTCATGTCATCCGTGGGGTCGAAAATCAAAAGCCGCCCGAGTTTCTGGTGCGCCAAAACCGCCACCAAGGAAGCATCCTCCAATCCATCCGGCAGTTTGATCGCAAGGATTTCGTGATTAAACCATCGCGTCGCGGGCGTTGCGGGCGTCACCGTTCCCCGCTCCGTGTTCACCGAAACGTAGTAAGACGTCACTCCGATCTCCTTCAACATCGTGCTCAGAATCGTCGCTTTGTCTTTGCAATCTCCGTATCGGTGGACAAAAATATCTGGCGCCGCATGTGGCTGCCATCCCCCAATCCCCAGTTGAATCGCGACGTACCGTATGTCTCTTTGCGCGAATTGCGCGAGGGCGCGCATTTTCTCGAGCTGCGTCGCTTTCGACCCAGTCAGCTCCGCTACCTTCTGCTTGATTTCCTGTGAGGCGTCACGCCGCCCTTGGGCCAGCCGGTCCTCCCACCTTCCCATATCCATCCAGTTCTCAAAGCCTTTGCTCTGGCTGCCTCCCGGCGGAATCAAGGAGACGATCATCTGGCCCGCAACACCTTCTCGCGGCGGCATGTCGTATTCAGGTTTGATGCCCGCTACATCCTTCACCACCCACTGCGACTGCGTTCCTGCCTGCGAGGATTTGGCTTCGGGATAATTCAGCCACGTCGCCTTGTATTCCCAGCCTTGGGGAACCTGGAGCGTATAGTGAGCCTCGCGGACTGGAATTTCCTCTCTCTGAAACGCCCAGACATCTTGCATTACGTACGGACGCACTTCCTGATCGATCTCATAACCAACGATATTGCCTGGGTCCGCCGCAGGAATGATCAGCACTTTCGTCTTGAAGTCGGTCATTAGCTCGCCGTCTTGTACCCCAAACAGCGCCGTCTCAATAGCATCTTTGTCTTTCACCTCATAGTCTTTGCCCTGCGCCGGGATGCACCAGCCATGAATACTGTTGATCTTGGTTTCAGAATCGAAGTTTGCGTATATCCTTCCGTATTTTCGGCCGTCCGGACGAAGAATCTTGAACACTCGGCGCTCTGTGCGCTTGATCTTTCCGTTCCCTTGCACGCTAAGAATGTCTTCGGAGTACAACAGCACTGCATCGGTTTTTTCATCGTGCGCTGGGAGCGGCGCGCTTACCAGCGCGTGCATCCATGCCGGAGCGTCCCCCGCGCGCGCGGGTTTCGCTCCCAGCAAGCATACAAGCAGCGCGGCCGCCAGCGGCAGTCCGCTGCCCATTTTAATTTTTCGCCGCAGCCGCCCCGGGCTGTAACACGATCTGTTGTTCATCACTCGTCCTCACTATTTGAAAGAAACTCCTCAACGTTGGGTACAGCTTCGTGTCCACAAGAAGAATGTCTACATCAAGCACCCGCGTCACGTGCAGCGTGCCTTTGCTCTCGTCCGCTTTGAGCGTGTATTTAATCGCGCGGGCATCCTGAATTTTTGCCGGCGGCAGGCTGCTCACTTGCCAGCCAAGCGGCAACTCGATCGTGACTTCATCGAATTTCTGAAACGGAAACTCAAAATAGACCGGATGTGTGCGGTCTGCGTGGTCAAAGAGGTGCTTTTCCGTCGCGCTAAAAAAACCCACTGGAAGAAGAACGCGGCGCCCAGCGCCGGACACCCATCCCGGAACCTTCAAGTCGTATTCCGCCACCAGTTTGTCCGCGGAGCTTCCCCAATCTGGCTTGTTTGTCAGTTCGACTTCGATGCCGGAAGGAACGTATTCCTTCACGGTGTCTTCCAGATATTTCTTGCGGCTGGCTTCGTCTTCATTCCGCTCGTCGAGCCGCCGGTACAGCGCCTCCAGCCCCGCAAATACGATCGTAAGCTTTCCCTCAAGCGTGCCATCGTCACGCAGCTTCAAATTCGCCTTCCGTTCGATTCGGGAAACCGAGCTGTCTGGCAGCGTCGTCATCACCCAGCTGCCGCCGTCCTTGTCCAGCCGCAATCCCTTTACGGCCGTCTCCGACCATGGCAGCAATCCATAGGGTGTAAAGGCGGTTCCCGGGTCGCAGTAAACATCTTTTCCGTTCAGCTTCACGAGCACCACGTTGTCGTTTAGCTGATTCGGGTTCATCAAGCTGGGGTTGAAGAAATAATTGCTCCGCCTTGACACCAGAACCGCGTAGCCCTCAACTCCGGCGGCTCGCACAAGACCCAAAAACAACCAGTCGATCTGTCGCCCGTCCGCGTAACCGTGTTTCCACACATCTTCCACATTGTTTGTATCCTTCTGCTTCGCCCGCTTTGCCTCTTGCTCTGTTTTCTCGGCCTCATAGCTCAAGTTACGGAGCTGTTGCACCCTTGCGTATATCTTCTGGACCTTCGCTTCAGGACTGTCATTTGGCGACGCGATCTGCGCCACCGCTTGCTCCATCGCTTTCCGCTTCCCGACGAAGCTCTCTACTTGATCATTCAGTTTCTTCCCCTCTTTCTTCCAAAACTTGTCGGGCTCCTTTTCGTCGTTTTCCTGGGTATAGATAAATTCGACGCGGAACTTCAATTCGTTTGGCGGCGGCATGAAGTCTTCTGCCTGAAAAGCGGGAATATTCTTGGTCTCCAGCCGGATTGTGCCGTGGTCATCCTTTGGGGGAACGGTTCCCGTCGGCAATCCCCTCGGCCAGCTCCATCGCATGGCGTAGCCTGAGAGGGACTTCAGCGAGAATTTTGCGCTTCTGGTGAAGAGCTCGTCGCTCAGTATCCATACGGACTCGCGGAAGTAGATGTATTGGTCCCATGTCGTCGTGTAGTGGTACTCGATGATGCTTCCCACCTGCACGTCCGGCAATGTGAATGTCTTGGCTAGGTATCTCAGTCCTTTCACCTTGACGACCGTTTTTTCGTACACTTTCCCGTCGAAATTCGCCACGCTGCCGTCCGGACGGATCGTTCGGGCTTTTATCCCGCGAACGTCGCCGCTTTCTTTGAAGAACGGGATCTCCACGTCCGCGTTTTTCCGTCCTTCTTCCGTCAGAATCTTGATCCTCACGTAGTTGTACTCGTGAGACTCCTGATCGTTGCGGTCCACTTGCCTATACAGATAGATAGCTGGCGCTCCCGGCGCCTCTGGCAAGCTCGTCATCTTCAGCTCTTCCGGCGAAATCGGCAGCCATTCGTCCGCCGCGCTGCTAGAGCCTACGCGATACGCCGCCGCTCCAAACAAAATCACCGCAGTAATCAGGGATAACCGGCGAAGAGACAAAACGCACCTCCGGAACCGCATTTCAAAGAGTTGATTTTCAGGGATACACACGAATCGCAACCACGCAGGGAAAGACCTGGGACCTGCACCGCCGCGCTGGGAAGGGTATGGGCGCATAAGCAGTGTTACCGACCTATGTCACTTGCTGCCGCGGACAATACAGACCCACGCCCCCCATGTCAATAGCCCGCGGGGTCAATCGCTAAACCGCCCAGTTTCAAGATTCTACGTTGCCTTTTTGTCCCCTTGTTTTCCTGGATTGCGCCTCTGCCCCGCGCTCAATCCTGACCCTCTTCTTTGCCGCCGTTCCAGGTCGAGATCATTCAGAGTAATTCCGCACAACTTTCCGGAGCGCGGAGTTTGCGGACGCTGGATACGACTCCCATAATCTTGACTTCTGGCCTCCCAAGAGCGTACTTTCCACCCATAACCTTCTCGGAGCGCCCCAGCCGCAAATACAGCCGCGGACGCAAACTCTCACATCGGGGGTGGTCAGATAATGATCAAAATGAGTGGCACGGTTGGCTCGGTTCTGAAGCGCAAAGGAAGCGAAGTCTGGTTTGTCACGCCAGATCAAACCGTCTACGAGGGTATTGAAAGAATGGCCGACAAAGCAGTCGGGGCCTTACTCGTGATTTCGGGAGGCAATCTCGTGGGCATCATCTCGGAGCGAGATTACGCCCGGAAGGTCATCCTTAAGGGAAGATCTTCGAGGACGACGCTGGTCAAGGAGATCATGACCAGCCCTGTGATTTCCGTAACCGCTGACCAAGCTGTGGACGAGTGTATGGCTCTCATGACGTCAAACCGCATACGTCATCTTCCGGTTATGGAAAACGAGAAGGTGCTCGGAGTTATCTCAATCGGAGACCTGGTGAAGTGGGTAGTCTCAGAGCAGGAAGAAACTATCGAGCACCTGCAAAACTACATCTCGTCTAAGTACCCCACCTAACCCACCTGGTACCTTTGCCTCCAAGCTGTTTCGGGCCAGAAGGCCGGTTCTGGGGTGATCGTTTCGTGGGACTACTGATCAGCCGATGATTCTCGCCGCTACGCTTCGCGCGGCATGGCGCCCGCGAGCAGAAGAATGGTGCCGCAAAACATCAGTGTATCCCCCAAGTAATTAAGGCCATTGGCGAGGCTGGCGCGTTCTACGACGGCGATCGGCACGTAGACGACCAACACCACGAAGAGCACGGTCAAGCCCAGCCACGTCGCTGCCGCGCGGGTCTTCTTGC